>ENA-OSEO01001973-OSEO01001973.1-sediment-metagenome-genome-assembly--contig:-NODE-1973-length-32352-cov-3.592161_pt1 | contig 32352 bp, 28 predicted proteins | sample MGYA00237883_ERZ534232 | MGnify/ENA metagenome assembly ERZ534232 | reverse complement strand
GTAAATCACTCCTCAGGGCCATTCGCTACGCCACCGAGCGCAAGCGAGCAGAGGAGGCTCTCAGGCAGGCTTACGATAAATTGGCCCAGGCCAATTGGCAATTGAATTTGGAAGTGGAAGAGCGCCGTCACGCCCAAGAAGCGGCAGAATATGGGCGACAGAACCTTTTTGCCGTCCTGAACACCCTTCCCGCCTTTGTGCATCTGAAGGGAGCGGATTTCACCATTCAATTTGCCAATCGCCGTATGAAGGAGATCTTTGGTGAACCGGAGCATAGACCTTGTTATGAGGTTCTTAGGGACAGAAGAGAACCATGTGAACATTGTCCGGTCCTCGAGGTTCTGAAGACCAGAACTCCCCAAAAGTTTGAATGGACCTCTTCCTTGAATAACCGCACCTATGAGGTCTACCATTACCCGTTCCCCAGTGAAGATGATCTGCTGGTCTTGACCCTGGGCATTGATATCACCGAACGTAAAGAGGCGGAGAAAAGTATTCGTCACCTCACCCATGAGTTGATGAGGGCCCAGGAGCAAGAAAAGCAAAAAATCTCCCTGGAATTGCATGACACCGTGGCCCAGGAACTTGCCGCCTTAAAAATCGGTTTAGAAAATCTTCGGGATAACGCGCGGGCAATGCCTGGCGAAAAAGTAAGCTCCCAGGTCACAGATCTTTTGGCAATATTACAACACCCCGTGAACTCAATTCGCTCTCTCTCGTACAACTTGCGTCCACCGGACCTGGAGCATCTTGGCCTGGTGCAGGCGATCCGGATGCATTGTGAGGAAGTTGCTGCCCGTACCGGTCTCCACATAGATGTTAACGCCGCTGGGGTGGAAGCTGCCCGCCTTGATTACGAAGCCGCCATTAACCTCTACCGTATCGTTCAAGAGGGCTTGGCCAATGCTCGGCGACATTCCGGGGCTAAGATCGTGAGTATCAGACTGGTGGCTTCCCATCCCAAGATCATCTTACGATTGGAAGACGACGGCCGGGGTTTCGATGTGGCCGGACAAGCGGCCTTAAACCAGCAGCACAGGCGTATGGGTCTCCTGGGAATGAAAGAAAGGGTCGCCTTCCTGGGAGGGGAAATGCGTATAGAATCCCAGCCAAATAAAGGCACCAAGATAAATATCGAGATCCCCTGGAGCAGAGAAGGCCATGGCGTCAAAGAAAAAGATTCTTATAATTGATGATCACCCCATGTTCCGGGAGGGGCTTAAATCCATTATCGCCCGCAACCCTGAGCTGGAGGTGGTGGGGGAAACCGGCGAGGGGAAGGACGTGCTCGAACTTGCCAAAAATCTCAAGCCCGACATGGTGGTCCTGGATATCTCTCTGCCCGATGTGAGCGGCATCGATCTTACCCGGGAACTCAAAGGAATTCTGCCGGAGATCCAGACCCTCATGGTCAGCATGCATACCAAAATCGATTACATCACTTCCGCGTTCCAAGCAGGGGCAAAGGGGTACGTGGTCAAGGATGCTCCTTCTGAGAAAATCCTCCAAGCCCTGGACCTGGTCTCCCGGGGTGAATATTTTTTGGACTCATCCATCGCCCCCCAAGTGGTGGAACGGCTGGCAGAGGGGAGCGGGGGGGCAGCCAAAGTTGCCGACGCCGCTTATGCCAGCTTAACCTCCAGAGAACAGGAAATTCTGCGTCTTATTGCCGAAGGCCAGTCTGTTAAAAAAATCTCCCAGCAGCTCTGCATCTCCACCAAGACCGTGGAGAACCACCGCACCAACATCATGAGCAAACTCGGCCTTCACTCCACCATGGAACTCGTCCGGTATGCCGCCAAACTGGGACTCATCGATCTAGATCACTGGAAATCTTAATTCCCCGCTATTTTTAATCTTTTCTATGCCTCTTGAAGGAGAATCCCCCAAAAAATTTGGGAGTTTCCCCTAATAAAAATGAGGTCCCCCCTCTATGGACATTTCACCCCAAATTTGAGAAAAGTCTATTCCAAGACTGATCCAGAAAAAAATTTGGGCTTTTGTCCTGTACATCATTGTGTTTTGAACGAAAACCTTCTCGACCTCACCGAGTTGGTCAGAAGCATCCAGCGTTCTGAAGGGAACACGGACTGTTTCCGGAGGCACGTGGATGATTGCGACCAATTGAGTTGCACCTGGCGCTCTTTATGCCTGGAACAACAAGATAATGGCCGAGGTTATGACGAGGAAGATCCCATTACAACTTAGAGAGGGAGGCTCATGAATAGCTTGGAAAGGGTGCGCCGATCGGAGAAACTCGAAACCCGTTATCATCGCGTATGGGTCGCGGTAGTCTTGGTTAAGGCCGGAGAAACCAAAGAAACAGCTTGGCGACGTTATCTGGAGGAACATCCGGAATACCATAAAAACGATGTCAGGATATTTCACTTTATCCACTAGGAACTCTCTTAAATTCTGCTCGTCACCGCGTAGAGCTGATAGCCAGGGGAAGCGACAATGGAGATCAAGAAAATCCTGCTGGTAGATGCGAGAGCGCCGATTAGTGCGGCCATCGGCTTCATTCTTCAGGCCCAGGGCTATCTGGTCCTGCTGGCTCCAGATGGGGAGACAGCCGCCGCAGAACTTCACAATCACCAGATCGATTTGGTGCTCGCCTTCTTGAAAGGATATGAAGCAGACAAATTGGATCTCTGCCGACAAGCCAAAAGGAGATTTCCCCCAACCAAGGTGATGGTGGCGGGAGATCCCCAGAAGATGGCGTGGCAAGCGTTCCAAGAAGAAGTGGATGATTACCTCTTTGTGCCTTTCAGCCCCTCGGAACTTTGCCGGCGGGTGAATCATTGTCTCAATCAAAGTAAGGTTCCTAAACCAGGAAGTGCATTCAAAAGTAAGAGAAACGCAATCAACGATATGGTGTGGAATTCCCTGAGATCAAAATTCTGTCACACTAATAATAACCTGTTTTCTTTGATGGCTAAAATTAATTTTCTTATCCAGAAAAACCATGATATTTCTCACTACATTAATCTAATAAATATTAATATCATAGCAGATGATCTCATGAACATGATGAGGGTTGCGGAAGAATTTCTATCCAGCCAGTTATTGTGTATCGACTTGAATCACTCTTGCGAAGATAAAGCTGATGGCCCTATGCAAATCGGGCCGGAGAGAATTGCCGTAGTAGGGAGGCATTGAACGCCCGGCTTATCCGGCAGGATCAGGTCTGGAAGTTCAGACAGAGGAATCAAGCGGTCTTAAACAGTAACCGCTCCTTTGCAACCAGGGACAGTGGAAACCTATGGAGGTGAGAGGTGACGACAATGTTCTCCTTCAAGGCCAACGATCCCAAATCAAAAAGGCAGTTGCGAGGTCCCCCCCAAGGATCTCCGGTTCCTTCCGGTACTAAGGAGCATATTCTCATCGTGGATGATGAGAAATGGATTGTCCACATCGGACAAGAGATGTTGAGAAAGCTGGGCTACCAGGTCACTGGGTGCGCCAACGGCATGGAAGCTTTGGAAGCGGTACGGCAACAGCCGGAAAGATTCGACCTGGTTATCACCGATTTTATCATGCCCGGGATGAACGGCGTCGAATTAGCCCAGGAATTGAGCCGCTTGCACCCGGGTCTGCCTGTTATCCTCTATACGGCCATTGACCGGGCTATCTCCCGGGAGATTGCTAAAAAGGCTGGAATAGTGGATTACTTGATTAAGCCTCTCAGATTTGCAGAATTACATCAGGCCATCCGCCGGGTGTTGGATGCAAGATTACCGGCGGCAAAGGCATCTAACATAAAATAGCCCCCGACCTGGTTGACTTCATACCTATTAAGTTACCGGCGGGTATGAGAGATATTGCTGATCTGCTTTAGACCCTGCTAAGCAGCCTCACAGACACCAATAAAGTCTCTTTCTCCCTTCACCCTGAATGGATTATCTGGCGTAACCTATACAACAGAGACTCTCGATGCTGCAGGAGGAAGACATAAACTGCTGCTGGATGAGACCTGCCGGCCTCTGCTGGTGTTCATACCAATCTGAAATCAAAGGTAGAGTTTTGAAAATGCCCTATCAGTCCTCAGAAATATATTGCTGACAGTTTTGACTAGGGGCGGGCACGGAAGCCCGCCCCACCAGTACCAATCCTATACTCTATTTTTGATATCAGGATAGTATGACATGCAGCGCCTGGCTCAGCCTTTGACTCCGTAAGAATTTATTGTAAAAGGATTGGCTCAGCAGATTAGCCTTTATCTGGAAGGGTTAATTGTCTGGCTGGCTGGGGCTCCGGAGCAATGGCTTCTATATTTGGGTCGAGGGCGCTACCTGGAACCCTGCCGCAGTTTAACGGGGATTCAGCATTTCTACTGCCTCAGGCGTTGGCAAGAAACCGGTCACGGTGCCTGATCAGGGCCAGCCTTTGAAACAGGAAGACATGCGCCGCTGACAGTAAAACCAATACGCCCGATCCCTTTATCCTCTCGGCTATCACTGGCCTGCCTCAAGGTCCAGTCAGCCGATTCAGCCGATCCCAGATCCAGTCAGATAGGCTTAACAGCTGTGGCAAACTGGAAATCAATGATATCCTCTTCGATCACCCGCCTGGATATGCCCATGTTGCTCTCTATGGAGATGAGTTTGAGGAGGGGCCATGGCGATAGGGCAGGTGGTCAAGCCCCCCAAGAGGCAAATAAACTTACTGCTTTTTACCAGATTTTCCCGAAGATATGTTGGGGATAATGTTGGGGGTAAAAAGGACAAGGGGTTAGGCGTTAACCTAACCCCTTGATATCATTTGGCGGGCGATGGGCGACTCGAACGCCCGACCTTTGGTTCCGGAGACCAACGCTCTATCCACCTGAGCTAATCGCCCGCGCTTAGAAATATTATCAAATCCGGGGGTTGTGTCAAGGAAGATTGGGGCTTTAGAGGCTGCGGCAACCGGGGAGCTTCCCTCCTTCACCAAGCACGCTTCAATCCCACAAACGGATTTCCTGGAAGGGGCCGTGACTTACCGGCGGTTGCGGACCCCGGGCCACCCAGAGCTTGGCCTCGGACGGGGAAAAGACCACGCTGACCACGGTGCCGGCATTGGCAATCCCGGAGTCCGCCAGGATTTTTTGTATTTTCCCCGGCCCTAAGGGGGTGCCCCGGGTCAGGTCCTGGAGCCGGGCCAGCCGGGCCTGGCTGTAGGCCTCGGTGAAATGATGGGCCGCAAGGGGAGAGAAGGGGGGCCGGGGCGGAAAGCGGCCTTTTATTGGCGCCATCAGCCCGCTTTGATAATGGTTGGTGGCCAGGATGAGCCCCCCCCGGGGATAGCGGATGACTCCCTGGCGGGCGGCAATCTCCAGGCCCGCGGCCTCTGCCGGGGCGCAGAGCAAAAGATTGTTGCCGATGGTGCCCGGAGCCTTAAGGACCAGGGAGGCCGCAGTGGGGACGTCGGCTCCTTCCTCCAGGGCCTGGCGGAAGCGTAAGGCCGCGGGGACCCCCCGCCAAGTGCGGTCCCGGCTCATGGAGGTCAACTGCGCCAGAGCCACTCCGGCCCGGTTCATGCCGGTGCACACCCCCACGTATCCCGGCCAGGCCAGGGACGCCAGGGGCAGGCCTTGGGCCGGCGCCAGTAGAAACAGGGTCAGGTGTTGCACCATCTCCCGGGTGAACAGGGGGTAGTCCAGATTGCGGCCCAGGAGATAGGAGCCATCCCGGGTATAAGGGCCGCCGGCGGCCAGGGCGGAACAGCGGGGGCTGTTATTGGCCAGATCATCGATGACGTTGAGCAGCAGGATGGTTCCCAGGCCCACTTGCGCGCCCCCTGCCACCCCTCGCATTTCCTCCTGGAAGCGGGGCGGAATAAAGGGCCAGAAGCGCTTGCCCAAAAAGACAGCCAGAGCATAAAGGGGCAGGGCCCCCCCGTAGAGACTGATCCGGGCCAGGTAATGGAGCAAGGACCGGCGCAGGGCCCTGATCTCCGGCCCCAGGGCCTGGCCGTGCCACCGGCCCAGTTCCCGGGGAGAACCGGATAATTCAAGGGTGCGCAAGGGGAGGGGGGCTGTCATGGGAGTGCTCGGCCCTAGACTTTATGCTCTATGTATCAAGGGGGAGACCCCTAGTCAATTTTGGGTGATTTAGGGGCAGACCAAGGGACCATGAATGCCTGTTCTGCCATGTCCCTGAGCATGCAACCGGGGCAGCAAGGTTCTGCAGGTCCCACCGCCGGTCCCTAGCCCCTAGCTTTCCCGGGACCACTTCAACCACAGGGCGGTGGCTATGCCCCAGATAAAGCCGAAAATAAGGATCAGCACCGGGGTCATGTGACCCAGGCCCAACCCCAACAGGCCCCGGTGCATCCCTGGCATTATGACCACCAGGGAGATGAGTGTCTGGGGTAAGCTGTAGATCACTCCCAGACTGATGTAAGACAGCCCCTTCAGGGGCAACAGAAAGAGGAAGGCCCAGAGGCCGCCCCAAACCATATGTTGGTAGACCCAAAAGGGAGTCAACACGGGCGCCATTTGGGAGCCCAACAGGGCATTGAAGCCCACAGCCCCACAGGCCCAGGCGGCCAGACCCTTGATCAGCCCGCCCACAGAGCCGGCCGCAAAGATGAGGCTGAGATTTTTGAAAGTTAGCCGCATCTACTTATTGCCTTTGCGAAAATGTTCCGGCTTGGGCCGGGAGCAGATCAGGGTTGGGAAAAATTAATTTTAGATAATCCCCTGGAGGAAGGCAAAGGGTTTCTGGGGCTCCGGGATGCATGGGACGTAAATGTCTGCCGGGGAAGGAAGCTTCTGCCTATCTTTCCCCACTCAGGTAGAGCCAGAAGACCGCGGCCAGACCCCAGACCGCGTTAAAGAAGAGGACCAACGCCGGGGTCAGATAACCCAGTTGCAGGCCCAGCATGCCCTTGTGGGCTTGATAGGGAAAGACCACCAACATCTGCACCAGGGAAGGGGCCAGGCTGAAAAGCAGACCCCGGGCGGGCAGGGAGAGGTTTTTCCAGGGGAGGAGAAAGATAAAACCCCAAAGGCCGCCCCAGACCAGGCGGTTATAGAGCCAGGGGACGCTTAAGTGGGGGGCGAGTTTCACCCCCAGGGTCTGGGAGATCCCCCAGGCGCCGAAGCCCCAGATTGCGCACATATTTGCCAGGCCGCCCACAGAACCGGCGGCGAAGGTCAGAGAGATATTTTTAAATGAGAGCTTCATAGCTTAATCACCTGGGGGCTGGGTCTGGGGCCCCTGGGGCCTGGATTTGAATTCCGCGGGCAGGATGTGCAGCTCCATTCTTTCAGTGCCCCGGAGGATGGTCAGGCTGGATTTGACGCCGATCTTGGCCTCGGTGAGGAGTCTGTGCAGATCATCAATCTCGGCGATGGATTGGCCGTCAAAGGCGACGATGACGTCTCCCTGGCGCAGGCCGGCCTTCTGGGCCGGGCTTTGTGGTTCCAGGGAGATGACCAGAACCCCGCCGGCTGCGGGCAAACGGAGGCGGCGCACCAGGCGGCGGGGCAGGGCCACGTTTTGGCCCCCCAGGCCGATATAACTGCGCCGCACCCGGCCGTCCCTAATCAGCAAAGCGGCCACATATTTGGCGGTGTTGACGGGAATGGCGAAACAGAGGCCCTGGGCGGCCATAATCACCGCGGTATTGACGCCGATGACCTCGCCCCCGGAGGTGACCAGGGGGCCGCCGGAGTTGCCGGGGTTGATCGCCGCGTCGGTCTGGATGACATTACTGATGAGGCGGCCGGTCCGGGAGCGGATGGAGCGCCCCAAGGCGCTGACCACTCCGGCGGTGACCGTGTATTGGAACCCGTAAGGGTTGCCGATGGCGATCACCAGTTGGCCGACTCTGAGAGTATGGGAATCGCCCAGGGGCGCGGGCTTAAGGTCGGGGCCGTTGATCCTGAGGACCGCCAGATCGGTGTCCGGGTCATCCCCCAGGAGACTGGCGGTGAAGCGGCGGCCGTCCGCCAGGGTGGCCTCGATGTGGCCGGCCTGGTGCACCACGTGGCTGTTGGTGAGGATGAAGCCGTCCGGAGTGAAAATAAAACCGGAGCCGTTGGCCGGCACTTCCTGAACCTGCCCCCGGGCCTTGACCTGCCGGCGCACGTCGATATTGACCACCGCGGGGCTGACCTTATCCACTGCGCTGATGATGGCCCGGGAATAGGCGTCCAGGAGGGGTTGCTCGTCAAGTTGGCCGGTCCCGGCCCTTTGGCCGGGGTTGGGGTCCAGATTGGCAATGGTACGAAACGCTTTGGTGCTTTTGGGTTGTAACATTTAAGCTATGATCCTCAAGGTTCTGGCGACCCTGCAAAAGTTCAAAGTTAAAACTGGGCCGTCAGGCACGATTCCTGGTTTGCAGATGACCCGGTAATGACTGCCGGGGAATCACCTGCTTTAAATTTATCCTAAAATTTTAAATTAAATCTTCAGAGCCTGAAGTCAAGTCGAAGGGGAAAGCAGGGCAGGGGGCCGGGAAATTTTACCAAAATGCCCCGCGGCTCTGACACCAAGCCCTGGAGAAATTATATTAAAGACAGATAGGAGACGGGCATCAGAGATTTAGGGGAGAATCATGAACGCGGTCCGCTATTATATCGCCCTGATCATGCTGGTGACCCTGCCGCCCACGCTGTTGCCGTGGTTCCTCATCCATCCTTATATCCGCTTCTGGAGAAAGTTGGGTCCGGCCCTAACCTACAGTCTGGTTATGGCAGTCATGGGCTTGGCCGGTTTTGGGCTCTTTCTGGTCCGCAGAAGCCTGTTAGCCTGGGACTTCGGCACGAACTACCTCCTGATAGCCCCGGGGGTCTTGTTGCAGGCGGCCGCCATCTGGCTGTGGGTGGTGTTGCACCGGCACCTTTCCTTCAGGACCCTGTTGGGGCTGCCCGAACTGGCCCCCCGGAAGTACCCCGCCGCCTTGATCACCGGCGGCATTTACAGCCGCATGCGCCACCCCCGCTATGTCCAAATCATCCTGTATTTCTGGGGCTACGCCTTGATTGCCAATTATCCGGCCGCCTATGCGGTGGCGGGCCTCTGGCTGCCGGGAGTTTACTTCATTGCCCTCCTGGAGGAGAAGGAACTCCGGGAGCGCTATGGCGCAGCCTATGAGGAGTACTGCCGCCGGGTGCCCCGGTTTTTGCCGCGTTTTTCCAGGAAGTAAACATAGTTATGCTTCTGGTTAACCTCTAAAGCAAACGGACGTCCACTAAAAGAAGTTCCGCGTCTGCCTGAGCCTGCACTTTAAACCCCGCCTCATCGCGGATCTTGGCCGCGGCCAGGGCCGGAAGCCGGTGGCCGTCCACCTCTACCGGGCCTCCTTCCAGCACATAGAGGTAGGCGCCCCGTCCAGAATCCAGATGGTAATTGACGGCTTTGCCTTTTTGCAGAAAGCAGGAGAAGACCAGGGCGTCCGACAATATGGGCAAGGCTTGGGCATGGATATTGGACACCAGGGGCAGGAAACGGTTAGTGCGCTCCGCCTGCTCCACTGCCTTTTGCTCCACCTTGGGCTCGGAGCCCCGGATGGCGGGGATAAACCACATCTGCAGGAAGCGCAGGGGCGCGTCCGGGAGATTGTTGATCTCGGAGTGAAACATCCCCCGGCCCACGGTGGTGTGTTGCACCCAGCCTTTTTTGAGGATGCCGCCTTTGCCGTGTTCATCCGCATGGCGGAATTCCCCGGCGGCGCAGTAGGTCACCACTTCGTTATCCCGGTGGGGGTGCAGGGGCCAAGTGGCCCCGGGGGAAAGGGTGTCGTCGTTGAAGACCCGTAAAGTCCCGAAGCGTTCGTATTCCGGGTCATAATACTGGTCAAAGGCAAAGTGCCAGCGTCCGTGAAAGGTGCCGTTTTCAATGGTGCCATGGGCCTGATAAATAGTTTCCGGCAGGCGGATGATGATCATGGCTGGCCTCTGTGCGGCGCCCAGGCTTTCCAGCCTGGGCGAATTATGGGGGCGGGCGAGACGCCCGCCCTTGTCAGGTTTTACGGGTGGGAGTAAATTTTTAGGATGACTGCCTTGTTTAACAGGTAAGATTTATTGCTTGGATGTCAATGGGAAGGGTGGGGCCAGGGGTAAGGGACCAGTTGGATTTTTACTGGCCCCTGGCCCCTGACCCCTAAACCCTGCTTTTGTCTTATCCCAAAATCGCTTTCAGGTCCTCGTCCGGGGTGGTGATGGGTTTGATGTCATAGTTTTTCACCAGGACGTCCAGGACGTTGGGGGTGATGAAGGCCGGCAGGCTGGGGCCCAGGCGGATGTCCTTGATCCCCAGGTAGAGCAGGGTCAGCAGGATGGCCACCGCCTTCTGTTCATACCAGGAGCAGATGATGGACAGGGGCAGGTCGTTGACCCCCACGTTAAAGGCGTTGGCCAGGGCCACGGCGATTTGCACCGCGGAGTAGGCGTCGTTGCACTGGCCGATGTCCAGGAGCCGGGGAATGCCGCCGATGTCCCCCAGGTCTTTGTCGAAGAAGCGGAACTTGCCGCAGGCCAGGGTGAGGACGACGCAATCCTTGGGCACCTTTTCCACGAACTCGGTGTAGTAGTTACGGGTGGGCTTGGCGCCGTCGCAGCCGCCCACCAGGAAGAAATGGCGGATGTTTTTGTTTTTCACGGCCTCGATGACCGTGCCGGCCACGGACATCACCGTATTCCGGGCGAATCCAGCGTTGACAAAGCGGTCGTTCACGTCTTCGGTGAATCCCGGCATAGCCAGGGCCTTATCGATCACCGGCTGGAAATTGCGGTCAGCGATATGTTTGATGCCCGGCCAGCCCACCAGGCCGGTGGTGAAGAGGTTATCGGCATAGACCTCCTGGGGCCGCTGCAGGCAGTTGGTGGTCATGAGGATGGCCCCGGGGAATTGGGCGAATTCCTTGGTCTGGTTCTGCCAGGCCGAACCGAAATGGCCGTAGAAATGGGGGTATTTTTTCAGCTCGGGATACCCGTGGCAGGGCAACATTTCTCCGTGGGTATAGACGTAGATGCCTTTACCTTCGCTGAGCTTGAGGATTTCTTCCAGGTCCAGGAGATCGTGGCCGGAGACCAGGATGGCCTTGCCCTTTTTGTGGCCCAGAGGGACCTTGGTGGGCACGGGGTGGCCGTATCTGCCGGTATTGCCCGCATCCAGGAGTTCCATGGCCCGGAGGTTGATTTCCCCGCATTTCAGCACCATGGGCACCAGGTCGGCGACGCTTAGGCCCTCCGCCGCGGTGGCCGCCAGACCCTCATGGAGGAAGGCATAGACCTTCTCGTCTTCCTGCCCCAGGATTTGGGCATGATCGGCGTAGGCGCCGACCCCCTTGATCCCGAAGAGCAGCGTATGTTTCAGGGAAAGAACATCTTGGTCCGCGGCGGGATAGGACTTGAGTCCCACGGATTCGGCCTGCTGCACCATGGCCTCTTTATCGGCCCCGGGCTGAAAAGTGGCCGGGCCTGCGGGAAAATCCCCCGGGCCACCGGCAGCCTTGACTTTGGCTTTCAGGCCTTCCCGGAGTTCCACGGCGCGGTTGATCAACTTGACAAAGCGTGCCGGATCGAAGTCCACGTTGGTGAGGGTGGAAAAAGCAGCCTTGACGGTAAAGACGTTGACTTCATGGTCACTGACGCCCACCTGGCGGGCGGCCACCGCCACCTGGGATAATCCCTGGAGACTGTAAATCAGGAGGTCTTGTAAAGCGGCCACCTCGGGGTTCTTGCCGCAAACTCCCTGAACGGTACAAGCCACACCCTTTGCCGCTTGCTCACATTGATAACAGAACATAATTTTTTCCTCCGCTTAAAGTAATAAACTCTTGATGCCGGCCAGGCTCACCGGTGATTGCTGATGCTTTAAGGATAAGTTAAGCCGGGGTGGGGAGTGGTCCCTTGACTTAAGACAAAAACGGAAAAATATTTTTCTGCCGCTCAAGTCTGCCCATACGGGCTCACGCCTAATTAATGCTGTTAATTCAAAGTGATAATCAGTCTATTAACCAGATTTTCGGTTTCCTAAAAAAATAACCATTTTTCCCCTCTTGGCCAGACATCCGCAAATTTTTCTGCGGGAAACCTGAATTTATTTTAATTTTCTTCAACTCGGCCTTAAGTTTTTTCTCCTAAAATCCGACATGCATGGTAAGCGGAGGGGACATAATGAGGCGCGTGCGCGGGGAATTTTTCATTTTGCTATCTGTCCTGACCCTTATCCTGGTGGGGCCGGTTTGGGGGGGCGGCATGCCGGATTCGGGGCAGGGGATATATACTGATTACGGGAGTTTTCTAGGAGAGTATCAGACTGCCGGAGCCCTGAAATTTTATGACAATACCGAGGAAATGCTGCGTCTGGCCCAATTCGAGACGGCCCTGATGCGCTACCGGTTTCTCAAAGGCAAGATCCAGAGGAGAGTAGACTACCGCGGTCTATTGGAGATGGTGGATTACCGCCTGCGGTTTTTAAAGAAGCAGTTGCACTTGACCAATAGGGATATTGCCGCCATCCCGCCGCGCCGGGCCTGGATACCCCGGCAGAAACCACCGGCGCCTAAACCCGCGGCGAAAAAGGACGCGGCGGCCAAACCTAAACCTCCGGCGGCTCCCGCGGCAGATAAGAATAAGCAAAAAGGAGCGCTCACCATTCCCGGCCAGATACCTCCGGTCTACCTGACTCCCAGGCCGTCCGCCACAGTCGGGACCCCCCCGGGAATGGCGGTCCCGCCGAAAACTGCAGTTCCAGGGGCAACTACGGCTCCCGGGGTGACCGCGGCCCCGCCGGCCGCTACGGCCCCGCCCGCGACCGCGGCCCCGCCGGTGACCGCGACCCAGCAACTCCCGCCCGTGGTGACCACCACTCCCGAATCCAAGGAACAAAAAGCGGAGGATGCGGAAGAGAAAAAGGAGGCCAAGAAGGCGCTGAGTGTCTGGGATAAATTGAAAATCCGCCTTAATTTATTTTGATAGAGGCGGCCAGGGTAAAATTCAGGAAAGAAAAGGTTAAAGGGGGAAGGAAGTTTAGCTGCTCTTTTCCCCCTTTTTTCTGTCGATTTTCAGGTAATCGACCCCCTAAAGGTTCCCCCGGGAAACCGTGTGTCTGCTGCTGGTCTTATTCCAGCAGCTCTTTGATGGCCCGCAGTTCGTCGCGGATAGCGCGGAGCAGAGCCAGGCCTTCAGGTTCCGGGGGGTTGAGGGGCAGAGGCGCCTGGTAGCGGGGCCCGGGGCCCCGGTCGTGGGCCTGAATCTGGCGGCGCATGGCCGTCAGGCTCAATTTTTCTTCGTCCCGGAGGCGCTTGATCTCGAAAATCAGTTGAATATCGGCGACCCGGTAGAGGCGGTGCCGGGAGGTTTTACGGAACGGCTTGAGAATCTTCCCCCGGGTTTCCCAGTAACGCAGCACATGGGGCCGCACTCCGGTGATCCGGCTCACCTCGCCGATGGTGTAGAATCTTTTGGGGGATAATTCTGCCTCAAAATTCACATTAACGCAGTTCCGCTCCTAGTTCTTCCTGCAAGGCCTTAACCAGGGCTTCATGATGCCGGTTCACCGCCTCATCCGTCAAGGTCTTTTCCGGGTCCCGGTAGGAGAGGCGGAAGGCCAGGCTGCGCTTCCCCGGAGGAATGGGCGCGCCCGTGTAGACGTCGAAGAGGCGGGCCTCCACCAGCCAGGGGGCGCCGTGGTAATAGAGTTCCTGGGCCACCCGGGCCGCGGGCACTTCCTCGGGGACGGTGAGGGCGATATCCCGGTAGGCCGCGGGGTAGCGGGGCAGGGGAGTGAAGAGGGGGAAGGGCTGGGCTGCGGCCGCGAGAGCCTGGAAGTTGAGTTCAAAGGCCCACAAAGGTTCCGCCAAATCGAGTTTCTCCCCGATTTGGGGGGCGATTTTCCCCAGGACCCCGAGTTCCAGGTCCCGGGAATAGATGCGGGTTCCCTGCTGCAGATAGCCGGGCAGCCCATTGCCCCGGAAGCTCACCTCGGGGATGAGTAGATTTTGCAACAGGGTTTCCACCACCCCTTTGAGGTCAAAGAAGTCCACCGGCGCCTTGGCGGCCAGCCAGGAATTTTCCTCCCGGGCGCCGCAGACCACGCCGGAGAGCCACTGTTCCTCCCGGGGCAGATCGGCGCCGGCCAGGGGGATGAAGATTTTGGAGAGTTCAAAGAGGCGCACGTCCTGCATCTGTTTCAGATGATTGCGCCTTAAGGCCTCCAACAGTCCGGGCAGCAGGGAGGTGCGCAGCAGCGCGGTTTCCTCGCTCAAGGGGTTGGCCAGGCGCAGGGCCTCCCCCCCATCCCCCAGCAGGGTTTGCAGCCTCTCCGGCTGGAAGGAGTAGTTGACAGCCTCAAAAAACCCCTGGCCCAAAAGGAGGCGCCGGGCCTCGTCCCTAAGGCGGGCCTCCGCCTGGGGACGGCGGGTGGCCAAGACACCCCGGGGCAGGGTCACCGGAATCTGCTCAAAACCCGCCAGGCGGGCGACCTCCTCGATGAGATCGATTTCCCGCTCCAGATCGCCCCGAAAAGGGGGCACCTGCACCTCCAGGGTGTCCGTATCCCGTTTGACCGCAGGCAGATGCAAGCGGCGCAAAAGCCGGTGCATCTCTTCCTGATTAATAGCCGTACCCAAAACCGCGTTGGCCCGGGAGGCCCTCAGCGTCAAACGGGGCCGGTATAAGGGGGTGGGGTGGACGTCCAGGCGTCCGGCCAGCACCCGGCCGCTTCCCACTTGGGCCATGAGCTGCGCGGCCCGCTCCAGGGCATGGATAGTCCCTTCCGGGTCCACCCCCCTTTCGAAGCGGTAGGAGGCCTCGGTGCTCAGCCCCAAGCGCTTGGAAGTGCGGCGGATGGTGGAAGGATCAAAATAAGCGCTCTCAATCAATACCTGGGTGGTGGCTTCGGTCACTTCGGATTCCAGGCCGCCCATGACCCCGGCCAGGGCCACGGCTTGGTCCCGGTCGCAGATGAGAAGGGTTTCGGGAGTCAGGGGCCGTTCCTGGTCGTCCAAAGTGACGAAATGACTTTCTCCCGTCTGGGGCCGCCGCACCACGATCTCACCCCCCCGGAGCTTTTGAAAATCAAAGGCGTGCAAAGGCTGCCCGAATTCCAGGAGCACGTAGTTGGTGACGTCCACCAGGTTGTTGATGGCCCTTAAACCCGCCAATTGCAGGCGCCGCCTGAGCCAGAAAGGGGAGGGCCCCACGGTCAGGTCCAGCAGGAGGCGGGCGGCGTAACGGGGGCAGCCCACCGTATCCAGGATGGTTACCTTAGCCAGGGGGTGGGCCGGTTCGGCCACCTCGGCGACAATCACTTCGGGGTGGCGCAGGGGTTGGTCCAGCAGGGCGGCCACTTCCCGGGCCAGGCCCAGGACGCTTAGACAATCGGGGCGGTTGGGGGTGACGGCCACTTCCAGGACCACGTCCGCCAGATTCAGGGCGACGGCAAAATCTTGACCCAAAGGGAGGTCCTGGGGAATGTCCATTAAGCCCACGTGGTCCGCAGACAGTCCTAGTTCGTCTTCCGCCAGGAGCATGCCTTCGGAAGCCACTCCCCGGAGTTTGGCGGCCTTGATTTTATGACCCCCGGAGACTACTGCCCCCAGAGGCGCAAAGGGATAAAGCCGGCCGGCGGTCAGGTTGGGAGCCCCGCAGACCACCCGGTGGGTGGTGTGTCCGTCTTCCACCTCCGCCAATTGCAGGCGATCCGCCTGGGGATGGGGTTCCACCCGGGTCACCCGGCCCACCACCACCCCGGAGAAATCCGGGGCCACTTCTTCCAGGGCCTCCACTTCCAGGCCCGCTAAAGTAAGCCGGTCCGCCAACTCGGCCGGCGTGACGGTAAGATCCACAAAATCATTGAGCCAATTGATGGAGAGGCGCATAATGGAGTAATGTAACCCTCTTTGCGAAAGAACTCAAGAACCTACCGGCAAGGGAAGGAGAAAAACCCGGAGGAAGAGACGAAAGAAATGTGGTCGAAAGGGTGAAGAGGGACAAAGGTAAAAAGGCGAACAGGATTTCCCTCTTCGCCTTTTTCTTAATTTGCTTGGGTCTCTAAATCAGGTGGTTTTGGCTTTGCGACGGAAACCCCGCTCCCCTAAACCCTTCTCCTTGGCCAGTTTGCGGCGCTGTTCGGAGTATTCTTTGCAAACCAGGGGAAACTTTTTGGGGTCCAGGCCGTATTGCCGGTAATATTCGGCCGGCACCAACTTGTGGGCCTTGCGCAGATGGGCCTTCAAGGTCCGCATCTTTTTGCCGCATTCCAGGCAGACAACGTATTTTTCTTTAACAATTTCATCCAGCGGGATTGACGGTTTTTTAACAACTGCGCCCTCTTTGCCTTTTCCCGGAACTGCGCCTGCGATTTCTGTCAGAATCTCACCTTCCAGGGTGGATAACAGATTATATATATCTTTAATCTCCTCCACCAACTCCTTGGGGGTGAGTTCGCTCATTGAGGCATGGGAAATTACAATTTGAGCCGTTAATTTTAGAACTTCGCTTGCCATATGAACTTACCTCTCTTATGATTTTTTAAAATACTGTGATGAATAGAACGTCCAGTATGCTGTAAGCTAGTTTATATTTAACTATTACTTGGCTTGTCAAGACATTTTTATGTTTTTTTCTACATACCCTATCATTTTATTCCGCATTATATAAACGAATGGCATCAATAACCAATGATCTCATGATTTAGTGCCCTTTGCCATATTCTGTAAAAGCGCCGGCTCAGTGATAGTAATCGTTCCCTTTTCCATCTCTATCGCCCCTATACTCTTGAACCGGGCCAAAGTGCGGGATAAGGTTTCACTGATGGTGCCCAGATAAGCTGCCAGGTGCGTTTTGGTGGTAGGTAATGCAAAGGTCAATCCGGCCTCAATGCGTCCATGTGTTTCCTCACATCTTTCCAAAAGATAACGGGCCAGTCGGGCTGATACTTCCTTGAGGGAGACATCTTCCAATTGCTTGGTTAGATGAACGAGCAAGCGGCTCATGGTGGCTAGCATATTCCGGGCCAGGGCCGGAGAAGCCGCCAGGTGTTGGAGAAATGCCTTCTTGGGAAAGAAGATGGTCTGGCAATCTTCCAGGGCTATGGCGGTGGCCGGATAAGGGCTGTCGGCAAAGACCACGGCTTCTCCGAAAGTCTCTCCCGGCTGCACCAGCCGGATGATGTATTCTTTGCCGTCCGGGGAGCTTTTCACCAGTTTAACCAGACCGGTCACCAGCAAGTAAAAGCCCTGGGGCTCTTTCCCTTCCCAAAAAATATTGGCCTGGCGGGGAAAGTTGCGGCTGGGGGCCAGGTCGGCCAAAACCTCCAGGTCGGCATCCTCAATCCCGGAAAAGAGATAGGTGTCCCGCAGGATCTTCTTTTTCTGAATAACCCCCTCCTTATTTCCCGGTGTCCGGGACTTTAGTTGTGATTAATTTTGCAGTAACCGCAACATTTGACAAGAGAAATCTCATGATAGATAGAAGCGGCTTTGAGGAAGGTGCCGGCCCCCGCCTTTGCAGTTGACGGGACCGGAGCCGGTTTGATAGATTGCAGAGGCTATGGGGAACCGGAATGTAAAGGTCTATCCTCCAGCAAATTTGCCAATCTAATCTATAAGTTATTGATGCTGGTTTTATTAATTAAAACCTGCATACGGTTTTTCCCGAAGCTGCCGCTTTTAAAGGGGCAATCCGAAACACTGCAAGGAGGAATGAGATGATGTGGCTTAGGTGGGCTGTGGCCTTATCGTTGGCGCTTTGCTGGCTAATCGCCGGTTGTGCTTCCAAAGAGGAAAACGCCATCAGTATCGGCGTCAACGCCGAACTCACCGGTAGCAAACCCACGGTGGGCGACTCCTGCAAAAAGGCGGCGGAACTCCTGGCCGACCAAGTAAATAAGGCCGGGGGCCTTAAGGTGGGGGACAAAAATTACCCCATCAAACTCTATATCGAAGATAACGAAGATAAGGCCGAATCCGCCGCGGCCGTGGCCCAGAAGCTCATCAGCCAGAACAACGTCCTGGCCATCATCGGCCCCAACGCTTCCGGCAACGCCATCCCCGCGGCCCGCATCTGTGAAGACGCGGGAGTGATCATGGTCACCCCCTGGTCCACCAACCCCAAGACCACCGAGGGCAAGAAATTCGTCTTCCGGGCCTGTTTCATCGACGATTTTCAGGGCCAGGTGATGGCCAAGTTCGCCCGGCAGAATCTCAAGGCTCAGAAGGCGGCCGTCCTCTATGACGTGGCCTCGGAATATAATAAGGGTATTGCCGAATTCTTCAAAAAATTCTTCGAGGCCGCCGGAGGCAAGGTGGTTGCTTTCCAATCCTATACCAAGGACGATAAGGACTTTTCTTCCCAACTCACCATTATCAAGGGGGCCAACCCCGACGTCCTCTTTCTGCCCAATTATTATAACGAAGTGCCCCTCCAGGCCCAGCAGGCCCGGCGCTTAGGGATTACCTGTCCCTTTATCGGCTCCGATTCCTGGGGCAGCGAGGAACTTCTGCGCCTGGGGGCCAAGGACCTGGAAGGCGCCTATTTCAGCACCCATTACGCCCCGGATATCGCCACCCCCAAGGCCCAGAAATTCATCAGGGACTATGAAGCCAAGTACGGCAAAAAACCCGACGACGTGGCCGCCCTGACCTACGACGCCGGCCAACTGTTGTGCGCCGCCATCATCTGGGCCGGGACTTTGGACCGGAAAAAGGTGCGGGACGCCCTGGCCACCATCCAGAAATTCGAAGGGGTTACAGGCAAGATGAATTTTAAAAACCTCTGCGATCCCGTCAAGAGCGCGGTCATTTTGCAGATCAAGGACGGTAAATTCAAATATTACGCCACAGTTGAGCCTGAATGATAAATGCCGGGGAGGGGGAGTAGCTGTCAACTTTGAGGAATTGAGTTTTCGGTCTTTATCTGAAAGCTGAGAGCTTACTGCCCCACTGACTCTTTTACCCGGCCCGTCAAAGACGCTTATGTTTCAGATATTGGCCCAAAACGCCCTAAACGCCCTGCAACTGGGGAGCGTCTATGCCCTCATCGCCCTGGGCTACACCATGGTGTACGGCATCCTCACCCTGATCAATTTTGCTCACGGCGACATTTTCATGGTGGGGACGTATTTGAGCCTGGCGGCCGCGGTCTTCCTCCTGGGGCTGCCACTGGGGTTGCCCCTGGTGGTGGTTTTTGTGGGCGCCCTCTGTTTCAGCATGGCGCTCACCGCGGTTTTAGGGGTGGTCATCGAACGCCTGGCCTACCGGCCCCTGCGCCAGGCCCCCCGGGTCTCGGCGGTGATCACCGCTTTGGGGGTGGGCCTCTTTCTAGAGAATTTCACCCTGGGCATCCTGGGCCCGGAACCCCGGCACTTTCCCACCCTAATTCCTCTGCAGGCCTGGGAGATCTGGGGCCTGACGATCACCCCTTTGCAGATCCTCATTATTCTGGGAGCCGCGGTCCTGATGGTCCTGCTGGATTTTTTGGTACGCCGCACCTTGCTGGGTATGGCCATGCGGGCCATTTCCTATAACCGCCTCATCGTGCCCCTGATGGGGGTGCCGGTGGACCGGGTGATTTCCCTCACTTTCGCCATCGGCTCCGCCATTGCCGCGGCGGGGGGGCTGATGTACGGCCTGGCCTACCCGGTGTTGGACCCCTATATGGGCATCCGCATCGGCTGGTGGGCCTTTATCGCCGCGGTGGTGGGGGGCATCGGCAATATCCGGGGAGCCATGCTGGGGGGCTTTATCCTGGGCGCAGTGGAGATTTTCACCCCGGTGCTGCTGCCGTCTTCCACTTACCGGGACTTCGTGGCCTTTTCCCTCCTGCTCCTGCTCCTGGTCTTCAAGCCCACGGGCCTGCTCGGCAGGCCGGTATTTGAGAGAGTGTGATTAATAGTGGCCAGTGATCAGTGGCCAGTGGCTAGTATCGGCCTCTAGTTTTTTTACTGACCACTGACCACTGGCTACTGACTACTGACTACTAATAAATGGCAACGTTAAATAAACCAAAGACATTACTAATCTCCCTCGCCTCGGTCCTGCTCCTGGTCCTGGCCCTGGTCCTGCCCGCCTCCGGCGTCCTCAATCCCTACGTCGTGCAGATCCTCATGTACGTGGGGATCAACATGATCCTCACCTTAAGCCTGAACTTGGTAAACGGCTACATGGGGGAATTCTCCGTGGGCCACGCCGGCTTCATGGGCATCGGCGCCTACGCCGCCTCCATCCTCACCGTCTGGGTGCTCCCCCGGGCCTGGACTCCCTGGGCCTTCCCCCTGGTCTTAGTAGTGGGGGGACTGGCCGCGGCCGTGGCCGGGCTGATAGTAGCCTTCCCCTCCTTTCGCACCCGGGGGGATTATCTGGCCATCGTCACCCTGGCCTTCAACATGATCGTCAAAAGCGTACTGGAGAACCTGGAGGTCGTGGGCGGGCCCCGGGGGTTTCTGGGCATGCCCCGTCTCACCAACCTCTTCTGGGTGACGGCCTGGGTCTTGATTACCGTCTTAATCCTGCGCCGCCTGGTTTATTCCAATTTCGGCCGGGGCATCACCGCCATTAGGGAAGACGAAGTGGCGGCCAACCTCACCGGGGTGGACACCCGGCGCCTCAAGCTTTATGCTTTTCTCATCTCCGCCTTTTTCGCGGGGGTGGCCGGGGGGCTCTTTGCCCACCTCCTCCAGTTCATCAACCCCCGGAGCTTTTCCATCATCAAATCCACGGACATGTTGGTCATGGTCTATTTAGGCGGCGTGGGCAGCCTGGCCGGGTCACTCCTGGGGGCCACCATCTTTACCGTACTCATGGAAGTGCTGCGGCCCTTAGGGCTGTGGCGCTGGGTGGTGGGGCCGCTGTTGCTGGTGTTGCTGATGATTTTCCGTCCTAAGGGGATTATGGGGTTTAAGGAATGGAAGTGGTTGAGGGAGGAAAAAGTAGCCAGTAGCCAGTAGCCAGTCTTTTCTGGCAACTGACCACTATCTCCTCACAGAGAAACATATGCCATTACTCGAAATCACCGGCCTAACTCACAACTTCGGGGGCTTGCGTGCGGTCTCCGATTTTTCCCTGAAAGTCAAGGAAGGGGAGTTGGTGGGGCTCATCGGTCCCAACGGCGCGGGCAAGACCACCATTTTCAACCTGATTTCCGGGGTCTTCAAGGTGAGCCGGGGGATGATCAAATATCAGGGGGAGGACATCACCCGCTGGCCCAGCCACCGCATCAGCTCCGGGGGCATTGCCCGCACTTTTCAGAATATTCGCCTTTTTAAAGAGTTGAGCGTCCTGGACAACGTGCGCCTGGGGGGCTATGCTCAACATGGCTATAATCTCCTACAGGCCATGGCGCGCACCAGGAATTTTAAGATCGAGGAAGAACGGCAGCGGCAGCGGGCCGATTCGCTGCTGGCGCGCTTTAATCTATCCCCCTACGCCGAGGCCCCGGCCCGGAATCTGCCTTACGGCGAGCAGCGGCGGGTGGAGATGGCCCGGGCCCTGATCAGCAAGCCCCGCTTGCTGCTCCTGGACGAACCCGCCGCGGGCATGAACCAGAGCGAAGCCCAGGACCTGATCCGGCTGATTAAGGAGATCAAAGAGGACTTCTCCCTGACCATCATCCTCATCGAACACCAGATGCGGGTGGTCGTGAATCTCTGCCAGTGGGTCAAAGTGCTGGACTTCGGGGAGACCATCGCCTCCGGTCCCCCTCAGGACATCCAGCACCACCCCGCGGTCCTGGCGGCCTATCTGGGGAAGGATGGGGCCTTGGCGGAGGTAGAAGCGGAGAAGGCCACGCCCGGACCGGGGAAGGTGGCATAATAGGTTGGTGGGGGGTAAAAGGGGAAGAGGGGAAAAGGGAAAAAGTTAATACATAAAGACTGGACTTTCCCGTTTAACCTTTTCCCCTTTTGCCCCGAAATCTCGGAAACGATAGGAAGAAAGGCTGATAGCTGACCGCTGAAAGCTGATAGCTATGAACTTACTGGAAGTAACCGACCTCTGGATCGCCTATGACCGCATCAACGCCGTGCGGGGGGTCTCCTTTACCGTGGGGGAAGGGGAGATCGTCACCCTCATCGGCGCCAACGGCGCGGGGAAATCCACCATTTTGCGGGCCATCTCCGGGCTGCTGCCCGCGGCCAAGGGGAGCATCACCTTTGCGGGAGAAGACCTGCTCCCTTTAGCCGCCCATCTCCGGGCCCAACGGGGTATCGCCCACGTGCCGGAGGGCCGGGGGATCTTCGGCAACCTGACGGTCCTGGAAAACCTGCGTTTGGCGGCTTATGCCCACACGGAGGCCCAGTTTCGCCAGGATTTGCGAGAAGTCTACCGGCTCTTCCCCAGGTTGGCGGAGCGCCGGCAGCAGTGGGGCAACACCCTCTCCGGCGGCGAGCAGCAGATGCTGGCCGTGGGCCGGGCCCTGATGAGCCGTGGCCGCCTCCTGCTCCTGGACGAACCCTCCATGGGCCTGGCCCCCATGCTGGTCCGGGAAATCTTTAAGGTCATCCAGCGCCTTAACCAGCAGGGGGCCACCATCCTTCTGGTGGAACAAAACGCCAACCTGGCCCTGGAAGTGGCCCGCCGCGCCTATATCCTGGAGACCGGGGAGATTACCCTCTCCGGCCCCAGCGAGGAATTGCAGCACCACCCCCAGGTGGTGGAAGCGTATCTGGGGGGATAAGAAAGCGGTCAGCTATCAGCGATCAGCTTTCAGCAAAAAAACAAAACCACAGGGGCACAGAGAACACAAAGATACACAGAGGTTCTAACTTGGCCCTCGGCGCCAGTCGCCAAGGGCCAAAAATTAATTCTCTGTGATCCCCTGTGACCTCTGCGTCTCTGTGGTTTCCATTTTTAGCTGACCGCTGAAAGCTGATCGCTGATAGCTTTTTATCTCACCACTCTGCCGATTTCATCGTGATCGTGGTGGTTCACCGCCTGCCACAGGTCCTGGTGTTCGATGTCGTGTTCGAAGCGGCAGATGAAGCGCTCCCCCAATTCCTGGCGGCAGTCGCAGCAGAGCCGGTGGAGTTCGTCCAGCTTCTTCTCCATGCGCGTCAACAGCCGCCAGAGCAGCAAGGCGCTCACCCCCGCAAACAGGCCCACCAGGGAGACCAGGGTCCCCGTGTGCTCCCCTAAATCCTGGTAGGGCATTGTCTTTTTATCCTTTATAACTGAAAAATGATACCGAGTTGCGATCAAGAAGGTCTTAAACCGTAAGGGCGAACCTGGTGTTAGCCCTGGAGCGACTTATACCGTTTTCGGTTCTCGGTTTTCGGTTTTCGGTAGAAAGATATCAAATTATCAATAGGTTATAAGTTATTTTTGTTGCAGCAGAAACCGAACCTGGTATTATCCCGACTTGTTTACCCCGGCCCGGAGAGCCGCCAGGCCCATGGCCCCGGTCACCCCTAAAATCATATCGTACTGGCTCTGGTCGATCCATCCCAGGCCCCGGGCAAAGGTAGCCAGGGCCAGCAGAGCGGCGCTGATATAAGTCTTTTTTCCTTCCAGCATCTTATCCCCTTTTTTTTAAAGATGTTTTTTGCCAGATGGCATGTTGATAACCAGGTAATTCACTACGGAAAACAGAAAACAGAAAACGGAAAACTGCCTTACTCCTCCCACCCGGTAATCTGCACCGCCTGATTGGCGGTGTTTTCATTACTGAAATAAATCCGGCTCCCCTCCAGGAGGCGGCAACTGAAGGGCACGGCCCCCCGCACCCCCTGGAAATCCCCGGCCGGCGCTGCTCCCTGCAGGATCAGGGCGGCGTTGCTGCCGTCATAGGATACGGCCAGTTTCACTTCTGCGCCTCCGGTCGCCGCGGCGTAGCCCTTAAGCAATCGGGCAGTGGGGGGGATTAGCAGCCCCAGGTCGAACAGGGTGTAACCGTTGATGGCCCCTGAGGCCGCCTGCCGGGGAGTCTTGTAAGCGCAGCGGCCGGCATCTTGGTAAAAGGGGACCAGATGGCTGTCGCTGTCATTCAGGACCACACCCAGATACCGGAAATTGGTATTAGGCAGCACCACGAACCAATCTCCCTGGGCCAGAGTCAAGGCGCTGCCGCCATAGGTGATAGTGCCCCCGGTGCTATTGTCGCTGTTGTTGGCGGTAATCAGGCGCACCAGCCCCTTGGAGGCGCCACTGAGCACCAGGATTTTCCCCTCCGCCAGTTCATTGGCCGTAAAGCCGTAGCCGAGGTCGCCGGTGTCGCCGTTATTCCTTAAGGTAATAATCTGGGTAGTCTGGGAGGAGACCCGCATCACCGGCATGGCCTTGAGGGTGAAGCTGGTGTCCCCTGAGCCTGCCAGGGCGTAAACCGCGTACCATTGGCTGGCCTTCTCCGTCCCCCAGATATGGCCGGAAGTGGCAAAATTAAGGGTCAGAGTCGTGGCGTTTTCCCGGTAGCGGCCGTCAGTCAGTTCCCCGGAGACCCATTGTCCCGGATACAGGGGGTTAGGAAAGCCGCAGAGCAGCACCCGAGACTTGCAGTCGGCAGTGGCATTGACCCGGACGCTGGCTGCGTCCACGTACTCCAAGGGGGGGCCCAGGGCCAACTGGAAACCCTCCAGCACCGCCTGCTCGATCTTCTCGAAATCACTCTTTAAAATAACCTGGCGGCCCGTGCCGCTGGCCCACTTGGCCTGGGGAAGATGGATTAGGGACATGAGATAACCTCCGAATTATTTTGGGCAATACTGGGAGGGATAGGGGGAAAAGGTGAAAAGGTTAAAAGGGGAAAAATTAAACGGCAAGCTCATATTTCAATAATCTTTTTTTCCTTTTCCCCACTTCCCCTTTTTCCCTTTTCACCCAGCATTATCCTCCATAAGCCCGATACTGCCAGTTGGCGTCATAGGGGCTGTTCTGGTCGATGGCGTAATTATCGTAAGCCGTGCCGGAGGTATCAACGGCCCAGGCCCCGACGCGGTTCAGGGGCCTGCTCAAGGTCAGGCGGGTGGCGCGGCGCCCCAGGTCCAGCTCTTTGCCGGTTACCGCAAACTCCTCCCGCTCCAGGCCGTGGAAGTCCGAGGACACGGCCACCGTGTCCCCCAGTTCGATCCGGGCGCCTTCCAGCCAGGTTTCCGCTTCTGCGGTTTCCCAGGGGTTAGCCAGCCGCTTAAGCAGGCGGGAGGCCAGCAATTGGGCCACCTCGGGGTTTTCCAGGATCACCGGCCGGCCGTAGCGGCAGTCCAGGTCCGCGGCCTCTTCCCCCCAGGCGGCGATGGCCGCCTCATCCCGGGCTTCGGCGTATTGGCTGTTGTTGCGGTCATAGTCGGCGTAGCGCAGGCGCACCAGGTTTTTTACCCCCTCCAGGTCGTAACTCATGGTCAGGGAGCGGATCTGCCCGGGGGCCAAGGCCACCAGGTTATCCAGCAGGATGAACCCCAGGAGTTTCTGGAACCAGACCCAATTCCCCTGGCGCTTAGCGTATTCCAGGGCCGCGCCCAGCATGAGCACCACTCCTTCCAGGGAACCCATTTGCTGGAGGAACAGATAATCGGGGACGTAGTCCCAAACGTCTGCGGCCTCGGTATAGGAAAAAGGAATAAGGTCGGCATTGAGGACATTGGGTTTGCCGTCCCCGGTGTGATTGAAGACCCAGGCCAGAAGGGACGAAAACTGGGCCTCGTCCTGGGAGGCAGGGGGAAAAGTATAAGCCTGGCCCGCGGCGCCGTTCACCGCCAGGCCGAAGGCCTGGAGGACCAGGCCGTTCATCCAGGCATAATGGTAATCGGATTGGTAGCCGCCGAAGTCCTGGTCGCTCCGGTTGTCCCGGAGATCGTCCAGGAGATGCCGGGCTAAGGTGCCGGCCCGGTCGTCACCGTTTCGCATATAGATATAGAGGCACCCCAAAACCAGGGACGCGGCCATGCCGGGGTCATAACCGGGGCCGTAAGTAAAGCCGTATTCCGAGAAATTCTGGGGAAATTGCCACCCCGGGCCGTCCGGCTGCATAAAGGTATCCAGCCAATCGAGCCAGTTATCCAGGACGGCCCAGGCCTGGGAATCATTAGTGATGAAAAAATACTGGGCCAGGCGCATAAAGGCCCAATACTGCCCCAGGCCGCAGCCCACTTCCGGGTAGGCGCTGCCGTTGGCCGTCCCCTGGACGATGGACCAGGTATTTTCGTACTCCGCCGGAGGCAGCACCCGGCGCTCATATTTAAAGTAGTCCAGGGAGAAGACGCCGGCGGAGCCGATATTGAGATAGGCGGTATTGGTGAGGCCGTTGCCCGCCACCAGATTATCGCTCCCCAACCGCGCGCCGTCCTTGATCTTATAAATCTTGCCGCCATCGGGGAAGACCATCCAGGTGACCATGTGCCAGTTGCCGTCCAGGACCCCGGGAATATCGGCGTAAGAATCTCCAGCCGCGGTGGTCACGTGAAGCTGCAAGGCTGTACTGCCAGCTTCCTTGGTCTGGATCACCCAACCGTCGGCTCCCATTTTGTCCAGCAGCCAGAGCCAACCGCTCCCCTGGGCCGCGCCTTTGATGATAAGGGTCAGGGAAAAGGGCTGGGTGCCCGGTTCCAGGAGGGGATTGCTGGCCAGGTTCGCATGGGCCGTGCCATCAAAGCTCACCGCGGTGTTCCCCGGCTGGCAGACCCCGGGGACGTAGGTGGGGCTGCCGCTGCTCCACCACAGGGTGTGGCTATGGCCGGAGGCGTCAGTGAGGGCCTCGTTAAAATGCCAGACCCCGCTCACCAGGCCGTAATTCCGGTACTTGGGCCACCAGGAAAAGCCGGTGAAATCTTCTTCGCCGCACAGCGCAATGTTTTCCACGTCGTTCCGGGTATGCACCGGCAGCATGGGGCCTTTAATACCCCCATAGCGCTGGTGGAATTCGTCCTGGGCGTCCCGATGGAGGTTGAGGTAATTTTGGGTCAGGTTCAAGGCTCCCACCAAATAGGGAGCCATGGGTTGGGCGTAATGTACCAGGGTGGGGCCCCGCCAGGGGTTTTGGCCGTAAGGGTTCAGAGAAATGGCCAGCCGGGGGGCAAGAGGGTAGGGGTCGGCGGCCTCCAGGTTCAGGCTCACCTCATCCAGCCACCATTCGTGGTCCGGCAGGTCCTGGTGCTCCATCTTGAATTCCAGGAGCCGCAGGCGCTGGGCCCCGGCAAAGGTGAGGTGGTCTCCGAACTTGAGGTCCGTCAGATACAAGACCCCGTTGCTGGGAGGAGCGGAAGGAATACTGAAATCCAGAACTTGGAGGGGATGGGTGAGGGGATAGCTGCCCCAATCCAGGGTCATTTCTCCCAGGTTCACCGTTACCCGCTGCCAAGCATTGACCTGGACGGTGACATCCTTATAGAAATAACTGCCCTGGACGTCCTTGACCGTCACCCGCAGGTTCAGGTAATTGGCCCCGGAAACCATGGGCTTGATGAGAAAATTGACCTGGGCGTGCCCGGTGGAGTCGCAGCGCTGGGGGTCGATACCCACCCAGGTCCCCCAACCCGTGGCCTGGGGGGAGAGGTCCCAGGTTACCTGCCGGGGGGTATAAAAAGTCTCCCCCCCGAATTTTACCATCTCTTCCCGGTCGCAGATGGTGATGTCGCTGTCATCCGGCACGCCCGCGGAGTACCAGGCGCCCCACATGGCCCGTTCCCGGTCGCCGTCATGGATGATATTGTCCCGGCGCCAGAACAGGTCAAAGGGCAGGTCGAAGGCCGCGGTTTCGGGATAACGGTCCGGCAGGGCGTGGACATAAGTATGCTGGGGTCCCCAGGGGTCCGGATCAACGGCGGTGGAATCATTGAGGCTCACCAAGAGACGCCGGGGGTACTCTTTGGGGTCCCCCCCCCAGAACTGCCAGTAGTCCCCGGCCACCAGGTCCGTGCCCGGGCCACTTTCCCAATAGATCTGAATACCGCCCCACAGGCTCACCGGGTGTTCCCGGTCCCCGGTGAACACCCCCCCGGCTTCCCAGGTTTGGCCCGCGTTCTTAGACCAGCGGCAGGTGGCCTGGCCCACTTCCCCGGTGGTCTCGATCTGCACCACGAATTTCCGTTTTTCCTGGGGGGTGTAATCTCCCATGATCACCATAGTGGCCGTACCGCTCCCCACCTTGGTGAGATTATGCACCCGCCGGCTGCTCCCCGGCCCCCTTAATTTGAGCTGCACCCGGTCCACGCCGTCGAAGGGGCTGCCCAGCAGGGACCAGTCCAGGCCGTAGCCGGCCCAGGCCGCGTCCTGGGTGGTGGGCAGGTCTACCCGAAGATGGAGTTCCCGGGTGGGGATGTCCGGGGCCGGTTCGATTTGAAAGGCCTGAAAGGCCGCCTCCCCGATAGTGGAGCCCTGGTAGAGGAGAAACGGCCCCCGGTCCCAGCGTTGCCGTTCAAAAGAATCAAAGATTAAAGGAGAGACGCAGCTTTCTTCCCGGGGGTAGAAGGCGTCCCACAAAAACTTGAGCTCGGGCTGGTAATCCCGTACCTGCTCCCGTCCTGCCAGGTGCAGCAAGGCCATGAGGTCCAGGATACGATCCACCGCGAAATCATAGGTGTAATCGTCCCGGGAGCGGTAGGCCCGGCGGATGCAGGGATAATTGTTGAGCGCCTCGTATTTGGCGGCCTTTTCGCCGGTGAGATAGAGGTAGTAGATTTGGACTGACGTTCCCGGGGCGAGGCTCGTCCCCAGAGTGATAATGGTGGAGTTTCCCTGGTTGAGGTAAGACCCGCCCAGAAAGTAATTGGTGAGGTCCCCGGACAAGGGGTCGGCCCAGAATCCTTCCCAGGGGAAAACGGTCTCTGCCAACCATACCCCCCGGACCAGGCAGACCTGGCCGCCTCCGGGATTGGGGTTGGCGATGCTGACCCCGCCGTCCGCCGCCACCAGCGCGGTGGCGCTATCCCAATTACCGGCCGCCGCCTCCTGTAAGGGGGTGCCCCCCATATTGTCGAAGACCCAGTTGAACTGGGACGCCCGGGCCCACTGTATGCGCGACATTAATGCTCCTTAGCGTCTTTCTTTGCGCCTTTGCGTCTTTGCGTGAGGTTTATTTTTCTCACGCAAAGACGCAAAGACGCCAAGTTATTCTTCCCCTAAATACGCCCTGATCTTGATCTCCCCGAAGTCCACCCAAAAGTCGTAAAGGCAGCGTTTCAGGATCTCCCGGAGGGCCTGAGCCCCGGTGACGTTTTCGAAGCAGACGCCGATGGCGTAGTTGGGGGTCAGGCTTTGGGTCAGGGCGAAGCTGTCCTGCTGGGTGGCTGCACTTAAACCCACTGCGGCCAGGATATCGGTGATGATATCCACCGGGTGGGTGGTGGCGTCCTTTACCACTCGGGCCTCAACGGAGGCGGAGCGGCCGGTGACGGTAATCAAGCCGGTTTCCGGATCAGCCACCACCCGGTCCTGTGATTCTTCACCGTTCAGGTAGATTCCGGTGATACCGGCGAAGGGGCCGCCATAGATCTGGTAATAATAGGCCGTGGCCTGGGCGGTGAAACTCCAACTGTCTCCGGCCGCCAGGTCCGTGCCGGAGCCGGATTCCCAATAGACCGCCAGGCCTTCTTCCAGTTCCACCGGGTTCTCAGCGCCGGCGGTGGCCTGGCCTGTCTGCCGCCAGCTCTGGCCGTTATTGGTAGACCAGCGGAAGCTGACCCCACCCACCTCGCCGCTGTTTTCAATCTGTAGCAGGTAGTTTTGGTTAAACTCCCCCCGGTAGTCTCCCACTACCTGTAAGACCGCGCTGCCGGCGCCGGACTTTGCCGGTTCGCTCACCTGGGCGGAGAGAGTCTCCACCAGTTCGGCCTTGGCCCGGTAAGGGCCCCGCATAAAAGGTTGCCTCTCTCCCTGGGCCGAGGGCGCGCCCAGCCGGGTTTGCAGCCGGGCCGCCACCCAATCCCGGCTCTCCAGGCGCACCCGGTGTTCCCCCTGCCAGCCGTGGGCCATACCGGCCAGGCGCTCCAATTCCCCCTGATAAACCAGTTGCCACTCCACCTGTCCATGGGGGAGTTCCCAACCGTGGTACAGGGCCACTTGTTTCTGCCGCCAGGGCAGACCCAGGAGATAGAAATTTTCCCCTCCCGCCAACCATTGCCCCCGGCGGTTGTCCAACAAGAGCGTATGGTCCCCGGCCCGGAGTTCGCTAAAGTCCCGGGCCAGGTCCACCCGCACTGCGCCGGTATCCAGAATCTCGCTCTCCGGCAGGCTCAGGCGTCCCTCCAGGCGTAGGTTCGCCAGATAACCGGGAAACTCGCCCTCCGGGGCGTAGCTCTCATACCCCGCGTCCAGAGCCTGGTCCCCGGCATAGGCGGTGAATTCATCCGCGTCTGCCACCGCGTCCACGGCCCAATGCCTTTGGGTTTCCTTAAATTCCACCTGTACCTGGAAATAGGGGAGCAGAGGATATTCTTCCCCCAGGCTCAGAGACAAATAATCTGCGGAGTTTACTTCTTGCTGGTTGGCCGCGGTCCGTAAATAGACCTGCGCCTCCATGCGCCCGGCCAGGTCCTCCCAGTAAGCCGCCACCAAATTGAGATAGGCCGAAAAGGTGTGCAAAATCGGCGAGGTCCAGGAAGCGCTGGGGTAATAACCCTCCTCCAAAACCAGCTTTCCCGGCTCGCCGCCATAAACCGTATGGCTGAATTCCCCGGAGCCGGGGGCCAAGCCGTAATCCAGATCGAAGGGATAAAGCACCGCCTTCACCCGGGGCCGGGCCCCGCGGTGGCGGTTTTCCTCTTGGAGGTATTCACTGCTGGTGGTTCTCATTGATTTGGTCCAAAAGGGGGCTGTGAGGGCGGGTTTAAAACCCGCCCCTACGTCAAATCTCTTCCAAAACTATTGTCCCGCTCCAGGCGCCGGGGGTCACTTCCCGGAAGTCCAGGTCGTTGGTCCAGACCCCGGTAAAGGTTTTGACGCCGCCTGCGTCCCGGAAAAAGTCGATGTCCGTCTGGGCCTGTTTGATGATGGTCAACTGGTCTTTTTGAGCCGGGGAAATATATTGGAACTTCAAGAGCCAACGTTGCTTCAAACCCCGGGAGTAACTCCGTAAGGTGCCGTCCAGGGCCCGTTCCCGTTCGGTCTCATCCTGGGACAACTCCTGGTAATCCCAGGAGAAGTTGACCGGCAAGGTGTAGCTCTGGCGGCTGCCCCCTTTAGGGGTCCACTCCAATTTGGCGTTACCCATCTTTAATGTCCTCCATAAGGGAAGCGTTTCGCCTGCCAGCGGCTCCGGTGCTCCCTGCCATTTTGGCGTTGGGACTCTATCACCTTGCTACCAGCGGCGATCCGCTTCTTTCTGGAGTAAAGGGAGGATGTGGCGCTGCACCAGGCGGTCCCAATCCACCCGGTTGACCCCCGCGGCATCCAGGCTCTGCACCTGAATGGTGAGGTCCAGGCGAGGCCCTCCTGACGGCTGCGTCAGTTCAAACCGTCCGGTCCGCAGCGCTTCGAAATTCTGTTCCCCTAGACGGCCCATGCTGTCCCGGGGGAGGATGCCCTCCCCGGATTGGGCCAGAATGAGTTGTTCATCACTGCCCCAGGCCCCGGGAGAGACGGTTAAGCCCTGGTGCGCGGCCACAATACCTCCCTGGTGGAACAGACCTCCGAAACCCAGGCCGCCCCCCAGCCAGGAGAGCCAGCCGTCTCCGCCGCCACTGCCGCCAAAAAGGCCCAGCCAGGACTGGCCCACCTTCTCCAGGTTCTTAAGAAAATTATCCACCCAGTCTTCCAAGTCTCCGGAAATCTCCCCCAAGGCTTTCCGTAAGCTTTGGCTCAGGAGGTTCCCCGTAGCTTCCCCCCTGGCTGCCAGGTCAGCGAAGCCGGCCTGGGCCAGGCCGGACATCTCCTCCCAGGAGCTTTGCCACTCCCGGGAGAACGCGGCCCAACTCTCCTGCATCTGCTGGACCTCGCCGTTCCAGGCGGCCAGGCGGCTGCGGCTGTACTCCCGGCTGAGGTTCAGCATCTCTTCCTGCTGGGCTTGAAAGGCTGCCAAATCCTGCCGGCTAGATTCCGTGGTTCTGTCTCCGGGCATTTTTCCCTCTCTGGGTGTTTTCCAGAACTTTTTGCACCACTCCCAACAACAGCCAGGTTTCCAGGCTCAGGTCATTGGCCCGGAAGGGGTACCCCGCGCGTTGGAGGCGATAAAGAAACAGGAGGTGCCAGGTCCAGGGGGAGAGGGCCTCAGGCCGTAAATATTCCTCACATACCGCGCAGGCCCAGGCCGTGAAGACCCCGTTTTCCGTGCGGCAGCGGCGCTTTTCCTCGGCCCCGCAGAGCCGCCCGGCAGCCACGGCCCTAAGCTCCCGCAGCAAGGGCCAGTCAGTTAAAATGCCTTGACTGGGAGAATCGAGATTCACACTCACGCGGAGTCCCGCTCAAGAAGCGATGTTGCTAACCGCAGGCTTTACCACGAAAATCAAAATCCCCCTAAATCCCCCTTTAATAAAGGGGGACTTTTTAACCCCCCCGTTT
>ENA-OSEO01001971-OSEO01001971.1-sediment-metagenome-genome-assembly--contig:-NODE-1971-length-32399-cov-4.238537_pt1 | contig 32399 bp, 17 predicted proteins | sample MGYA00237883_ERZ534232 | MGnify/ENA metagenome assembly ERZ534232 | reverse complement strand
GAGTCGGTCCAACAAAGCAGCAGTCAGACGTTCATCGCCGAATATCTGCGTCCAATCGGCGAATCGCAAGTTGGTCGTGAGCATAATGGCTACGCGCTCATAGAGCTCGGAACAGAACGTAAACAATGCCTGCGCACCAGCCGGTGAGAAAGGGATGAATCCCAACTCATCAATCACGACCAAGCGCATCTTGAGCGCAGTGGCGATGAAGCGATGCAACTGATGGGCATCTTGCGCAACCAACAACTCGTTCACCAATCCAGCGGCAGTCCAGAAACGTACTTTATGCCCTTGGCGACATGCTTCCAGCGCCAACGCTGTGGCGAGATGCGTTTTGCCTAGCCCCGGATGTCCGATGAAAATCACTGTTTCGCGTTTGAGCAGGTAAGCCCCGCGTGCCAGGTCCAAGATAGACGATTTGTTCAAAGAAGGAATGGCGGAGAAGTCGAACTCCGCCAACTCCTTCTGCACCGGAAAACGAGCGTTCTTAATGCGGCGCTGGCGTTGGTTCTGCTCACGCTGGATGATTTCCTGTTCGGCCAATGCCAGGAGGTAGTGGGTGAAATCCAACTGATTTTGTGCCGCATCTTGAGCAAAGCGCGCGTAATTCTGGCTGAAAGTGGGTAACCGGAGCTGTTTGAGATAGCTTTCCAGTAAAGCGCTATCGGTCATGCTGCACCTCGCCGCTGCGCAGTTGGTCGTACTGCGCCAGATTGACGGTGTAGTTGCCCACTTGCTGGAGCTGCGGATACGCACTCAAGTCGAGTGTGGTCGCCGTACTGGATGCGCCGATGTGGTGGCGTAAACACAGCAGCACACCATCCAGATGGGCAGCGCCAACCAGCACAGCCTGCTCAATCGCGTGAGTGACCCACTCGGCGGGATAGTCACGATGCAGCTTGAGGATGTGCAGAAATTCGCGCAAGCCTTGTCCATCGGGATAGCGCGTCTGTAGTTTGGCTAACAGTGTTTCGTAGATAGGTGGCCACTCAGATCGCCAGCGCCGCAGTGGCGCGGCATGTTCAAAGGCACCCGGGCGCTGCACCAACAGCGGCAGGTAATGCAGTGGGTCGTAGACAGCCTGTTCGCGTTTGAAACATCGCGGATGTTCGGCAATGACCTGGTCCAAAGCCAGCACCTTAATATGAAACGGATACGCTTGTAGCACCAGTTGCCTGCCCGCATAGGCCACCGGCACCGAATACTGATTGGTCTGGAACATCACCAGGCTGTAAGCATTCGCTTTGACGGGATGGCTGGTGCAGGGCTGAAAATCGTGCGCAGGTAAGGGCAACAGCCGCGATTTTTCCATCTCCCACATCGTCGCAATGGTCGCGGGTTCGCCACGAAGCCGACGCGTCGTATCCCGTAAACAGGCTTCACGTAGTTGCTGATTCAGCGCCTCCCAACTCGCAACATGCGGGGCTGGCACCAGGAAGTTACGGCGTACATAGCCAACATCCACTTCAACGCCACCCTTCTCATGCGCCTGACCGGGTGTACAGTAGCGGCTCTCGAACAGATAATGACTGCGAAAGGCAATAAAGGTTTGTTGTTCTTGGCGGTTATGTCCGGCCAGGATTTTGTACACCGCAGTCTTTAAGTTGTCGTACGTGATGCGGCGAGTGACGCCGCCGAAAAAGTGGAACGCCTGGATATGGGCATCCAGGAAAGCATCCTGTTGTTGATGAGGATAAGCAATGGCAAACCGGGTTTTGGAGTAGTTCAGCCGGATGACAAACACTTGGGCAGTCGCCGGTTCGTCGTCCACCACAACCTGGGCCTCGCCCCAATCGACCTGAGCATCTTGGCCCGGGTCAAACTCCAGCGGCAAGAATGCTTCAGGCTGCCGTTGGGTCTGACGTTGAGTGCTCACATAGCGCCGAACTGTACTCTCACTACCTGGGTAGCCTTCATCCTGCAGCATGTGGAAAATCTTGCGCGCTGTATAGCGTTGTTTGCGAGGCTGTCGTTCACTCTCAGCCAGCAGTTCGTCGATGCGAGACTGATATGGCCCCAAGACAGGCGCAGACTTAGGAGCTTGTCGTTGGTATTTCGGAGGCGCTGCACTGGCAATCGCTCGCCGCACCACTCGTCGCCCGTGGCGATACTGGCGTGCGATGGCGCGAATGCTTTGCCCTTCGATGAAATAGGCTCTGCGGATTTGTTCGATCTCTTCCACCTGGATCATCTCCTACCTCCGGCTTCCAGCACTTGCTTCTCTGCATGGTAGCCGGATTATACGGCGTGGGCTCATTTTTCATGCGCACACCTGACCCAAGTGGGCTCATTTTACGTTAGCATAAACACAAGACTCGCGCGTAGTTGGAGTGCATTTTGAGCTAGGGGATCACATGAGTATATTTGTGATAGTGGGAGAGCGATCAGGTGATCGACGGATCAGCTTACTCTAATCTCCGTCGATTAGAATGCAGAATCGGATACCATTTCGCGCCCTTCTGATCAATTGACGGCAATTAGCAAGTACAGTTGATTATATTCACAATTTCCGACACAGGTGTTCTTGGTATCAAATTTTGACCCGTCCCCAAAAACTAGTCCACGAGAGAAATTGGCTGTAGCCCGCAGTTCGGAGTCAGCGTAGAAAAAGGGTGCCTTAATAGTGTGTATTCAGCGTTTTTCTGAAGACACACACTTATGAGCAAAAATCTGAGGAATGTCTGTACAGCAAGGTTGAGATTTCTTCCGGCAACCGTATATTCAGAGCTTGTTGTGCCGCGATCAAGGTCTTGGCGACTGTTTGTCCACTACAATTCGGGGATATGTCCTTTAGTTTGGCGCGGAGCAATTGTGGACTATTAAGTATTACGCCATGCTTCTCAACAGCTCGAACCCAAAAGCTGTGCAGGTAGCGACCAAGACCGTATAAAGCCTGGCCCAGCCCTTTTTCTGCTGCTACCAAGAAATGATAAGAGACGGAAAGCTGATGCTCGTATTTTGTCTGCAAACTCGTCCCTGGTTCCATGGCTTTGACAAGAGACAGCAATGATCGTAGCGCTGGCTGAAGCATCTCATTATATGAGGGCAGAAGTGTTTCAAAGTCAAGAGATGTCCCTGTAAGAAGAATCTCGAAAGCACCTACTACCTCCACCCACAAATCAGATTCTTGGAGTTGAGCTGAATTGGCATCAATCACAGCTCGCCATTTGGATAAAATATTCGATTGTTCCGCCTGCCCCCAATTTTCGATGACCAGATATGTAAAGACAGGACAAAAGACCGTATAGAGGAGATTTTTCTCCGCATCTTTTACGGTGATTTGCCTGTGCTCAGAGATGACCTTATTGGATCGTATAGCTAATGAAATCGCTTCTTCTGGATCGCCAAACTGAGCCGCCAGCGGTGTCACTCGTATTACATCGAACGTGATAACTGCAGGGTAAAATTCAGGCGGTTCAGCTTCAATGGCACTCTTATAAAGTGACCAGGCAGCATCAAGATTCCCTAAGTACTGAGCTAACATACTCAATTGGGTTAGAAGTAAAGATTTGGAGAAACCTACAGCGGGGATATACTGGCCTAGCCGAGAATTTGACCGGCCAAACATCCCGGTCCGAACTGGAGCATATTCTTCACCGGAATCTGTGCTTGCAGGTGGCGCACCCACACTTGCCATCCCTATATACCACCCCAAAGCATGTCCTGTCTTACTGAATACTTCACGGAACCTGGGGTTTTCGGGATCGTAATGTTTTACGAGACCACTCACTAGCTCACAGAATTTGTCGAACACATCTTGGTATCTATTTTGGTTCCAGCTAATCCAAGCGGACTCGCCCAAAAGCTCCAATTTTTCGTATACAAAGATTGGTTGCGATGATATTTGAATAGCGCGCGCACATTCCGCTTCCGCTTCCTTCCATCGCGCTAACCCACTATATGAAATAGCAAGTGTTCTAGAGATACTCACCGCATAGGTTTCTACCACACTTCCTCCGAGCCTAAGTAAACGATTCGCTACTGTTACTGTTTCATCGAATCGCTCACTATCAAAGAGGATGAATAGCCTCGTCAGGAGAATAAGCGCTAACGAATCCTCACTGGCAACACGTTCTTGAGCATCCAATTCTACAAGCGCTTCTTCCCTGCGATTAAGGTAGTCCGCCAGGACAACTCCTCTAGCTCTTGAGAGGGCTGATCTTAATATCTCAATTTCAGATATGGTTGAGTTAGCAAGATGCTCATCGATAGCAGACAGGATCATATCCCAAATTTGGGTCCCCTCAGGTTTATCGGCCTCCTTTTTCCAGACACTGTCTATTAGGAAAGCTGTACTCATTGGAGCAAGGGTTGCTGCAAACACACGCGCTCGGGTTGGGGGAGGCATCTCTTCAATTGTTTGAATAAAATGCGTCACATGTTCTAGCCCGTCCAGTAAGGATGTCGCTAGCCAGATTACGTTTTCTATACGTCCAGCTAGATTTGGTGGTGCTTGTTCGTCGAATTCAACCACACCATCTTGGACTAAGCGAAACATCTTGACCGCTCTGTCAAATATTCGGATAGGGGAAAGATTACTCGGTGTTTCAACCAGAAACAGCCCTGCATGACCACATGCCAATAAGACGGCTCGCGCGTTCGCTTCGGTCGCTTGAGAGAGCAGCAACTCCAAATCATCATCAAACTGTTTTACGTCTTTTGCCAATAACGCCTGAAGCCGCACCTGAGTGGCGCGCAACACAATCTGACTGTCTAATGACATCCCATGCGGCCAGGGACTTCCTGGCGGAATCAAAGACGTTATCCAGATAATCTGCTCAGCATATTCACGTTTTTGGGCGGAAACTGCTAATTGGGCTAGAAAACCGGCGAATTGCTCAAAAGATTGCGCTTGATATAAATAAGTGGCAACACTGATACCATCTCTGAGCACATCTATAGTACCTTTCGCGAGATAATACTCTGCTGCTGTTTGGAAAACACATCTTTGCTCGTCAGAACCCAGATTCTCTTCTCCAATCGCGTCTAATAAGGGTGTCACGCGAAAAGATTCATCCTCCAATTTTTCCAACCAGGTGCCTTGTAGTTCAACTAGATGATCCCCTGCATAGTCGATGTAGGGATCACAGCCAGCAACATTTAAAGCAAGCTGACGATCGAATTCCGATAACAATAACGACAACCGGTTAATTAACCTACGAGGTAAGTCAGATACCAAAAGCAACATATCCCGACGATCATCGTGAACCTCAGAAACAGATGCGCTCGTCAAAATACCTGTCAAAATCTCTTCTCTTAACTCCCAATCTCTCTCTAACCAGTAACGCAACCTACTGTTGATCAGCGCTGGATGTCCTTTGCTAGCCGTAATAATTAGGCCCAGTACATCATCAGCACTTTTAACTGCTTCAGGTGCATCAATCCTATCCAACATGATCTTAACGTCGTCAACGGACATAGGAGGCACATTGTAAACTAATGGTGGTGGAGTGGTGCTGTGTACGACATTGTTGGGCAATTCTTTCTGTCCTGTTGTAAGTAATTTTATGTTGCTCCGGAAAAAAATATTCGATATTCTGCTCAATTCAGCAAACAAAGCTGCATTCTTTGCGGGATCGGGCAGATTATCAATAATGAACGAAACGCCATGATCAGCAAGTTGTGTGATACTTAGGGCTAAATCGATAAGGGTGTATCGATCACTTACGTACTGAAGCCACATATTTGGATCGTTTCGAATGTGCCCTAAAACACGTGCAAAATGGCGCTGTAAATGGTTTAACGCCTCAGTTCCTGATTTATAGAGTAGTGAAATCCACCAGAACTCAAAATCACAACTTTCTACAAGTGCACGAGCTAGATAGGTCTTTCCCCTGCCGGCAGGACCCACGATAGCAAGCCAGGTTATCTGCTGAAGATGCGCGCAAAGTGCCTGGACTAATTCCGTTCTTGGTGTATAGATCCCCGGAATTCCAGGTAACGGATCAGGTTGGAGAGTAACAGCAATGGTCTTGTTTAATTTGGGTGGCAGGGCTTGCTCAATATCCCGAAGAAGAGAAGTCTGTTCTCGCGATTGACCCTCAATCGCGGATAGTGACTGGCGAAATGATCCTGTAGTGTCCTCTATTCTCTGCCCTTGGCTTAATAACTGGCTAACACTTTCTTCAAGTGCAGTCACCGACTGACTGATTCCTTCTAAAAGCGTCATCTGCAAACCGAATTGTATTTGCAGAATGTCTTGAATATATCCTAAGGTCTCATAGTTTTTCTCGGAGGTTGTCAGTATAGCTCCGCGAAATTCGCGCTCATTTTGAATGATTACATCTCTGAAAAGCTGCTTTGCCCTCTCCACAAACAACACGGTTAATCTCGATGCATCTTCATTCAGGAATATCTCGCCATCAATATACATGATGGGAAATCGCGACAAATATTGAGCTAATCGCTGTAAAAGCTCAGCATCTTGCAGATCGTGGTAGTTGCTTTCGGGTAAATCAACATGTCGAGCCAGTTCGCTTCTAAGGTATTGCCGATCGATCCCTGGTTCGTTACTCGAATAGTTGGGGCCAATAATTAACTTCAACTCTTTCGCTGCAATGTCAAAGGCATCCAAATAAAGATCATTCAAATCTTTTTGAGCAAATTTCTGCGATACCGTTTTTATGACAGTTTTAGCCGAGTCGTAAGCAGCATTTCCTGCCACACCAAACACAATATTCCCTAGTAATCCACTTAAGAACATAGAGGGATCCTCGAAACCTTCCGGGCGATGAATTACCGATTTTGAACTTACTTTCGGCATCCTGTGTAATTCAAATTAAACAACCTTGACACACGGGATCAAGAATACGGAGAAAACGTTGCTGGTGTGAATCCCCGCCAATTAGTCTTGATTGCCTAATGTTTCGAGTTGGGCGATATATTCGGTTACCTCTATAAGCAAATCCGTATTTGTTTGAGTGTGTTTCCGGAACGCTGCTTGTGTTTCTGAGAACCCACTCCGAGAATTAACGTTCTCAGTCATTTCCAGCAATCTTCCAACAAAATCCTTTATCTGATACTGAAGTCTTTCGAGTAAGCTCCGCATTATCGAGACGGGAAAATTGTGCATTATCTGACGCGGGTTCAACTCTCCGGCCTCCAAAGCTTCGATAACGCTGGGATTAACACCAATTGCCCGACTCAATTCTTTTACTTCAAGCCCTGCTTCGCGTCGCAAAAGCATCAATTCGTTCCCCAACTCATTGGCCGAAATTGCAATCTCTCTTTTAGCTTGGGCTTCTCTCATGGCTGCAAATGCACGTTCTTTGAACGTTTTGCTCATACTCTCAGGTGATGTCTTTGAAAGAAGCGCCTCAATATCCACTTCCGTAAGGCTATCATACAAATCACCCATATTGCCCAAATTGCTCAATAGTCCCTCAAATAGCAAATCTTGATGTTTTGATCTTTGAGAAGTCATTTGTTTTCTCCAATTCTGGACTCCGACTTCCGAAGGAGATCTTGTATAACTGGATGCTCACCAAGAATTTCAGTCATAGTTTTCAGCCCACGCGCTTTCCATTGACGTACTGTTCCAGGTTTTGTACCGTAGTGATCTGCGATTTCCGTTAGCTGCCATCCGCTAAAGAACAGAACAAGGGTTATACGTTGGTTTTCAGGTAGCGTTTCCATGGCATCGGTAACTGCTTGAGATGCTTCCGATGATTCTTGTATTTGTTCACTCGAAACAACCACCAAGGTTTCCTCGTCAAGTGATTGCAATTCAAGTTCTAGACGTCGTTTATCACGGAAAATGTTTTTGGCTATTTGGAAAAGCCAATTTCGAAAACCATTTGGACTGTGTTCTCTAAATTCGAATGTATCTATGCGCTCAATCGCTTTGTACATAGTTTCAACAGCAATATCTTCTGCTTCTTGTTCATTTGCTCGAAGAACAAACATGACGAATCTTAGGAGGACAACGCCATACATCTCAAGGAAACGTTCATGGGCTTTTTCTTCTCCACGTTTTATACCTAATACCAACAATCTATCATCATCGAGGGCAGTCACAGCTTAACTCCTCTTATTCTGGCTGTACACTTTTGGCAGGTTCCAAATTAACCCAAAAACGTTGAACTATCGTTTTTTCCCATTGCCCATATTGTGATGGAGTTTTCCGAAATACGTTCCAGGCATGATCTATCAATGAAACAATATCTAATTCGTTTTGTGACTGCTGTTCAGTGAATGGGATAAGCCCAATGTGTTGGCATTGCTGATGTACGATATTTGCCAGTTGGGTTATTAGGGTTCGTGGATAGTAAACATCGAATCCTTGCGGACGTTTGCCATAGTATCTCGCTTCGAGCATCTGTTTCCACGCGGTTTCAAGTCGCTTTATGTCCTCGAACCGTTTTAAGGCAAGCAATATCCCCAAAATAGCCTCAAACCGGGCCTGGTCAGCGGGATGGGACATTGTATGGTTGACTGATGTCGGAAGTGGAAAATAGGGGTCGTTATCTCTGTTAGTCACAAGCCGAAGATGTTGCCAACCATAAGCTGGTCCTACCAAATAGGTGGCAATTAAATCACATGCGATTTCCTCGCGCCACGTTCCATCACGTCTGCCCCCCCATTTCAATTGAGCAATGTTGATCCATCTATTGCTTTGAGGATGCCCACCCAAGTCCAGGATCAAATCCCGCTCGCTTTGAAAATGCTGTTTAACGAGTGGGATGAATTCATCAACAAAATTAGGGCGTATTGCAAGCAATACATGACCAAGTTCATGCACCAAGTCAGGCCAACCCAGGATACCTTCGATGTCACCTATCGGCATACCAACAATCCCCAAATCAGGATATGTCCAGTAATAGTGGTCACTTTTGGCTGTAATCGAGGGAATCCCATAGGTTGGAAACAATGTTTCTGATGCAAATTTGTGTAACCAAAGAAATCCGCGATGATCATGGTTATCATATGTGATTAGCACTGGAACAAGTATCTCTTCAACAAGAACTACTTGCTGAAACAACTCCTGATATGCGCTAATTGCCTGAGCTTGCATTTTGGAGTGCTGAAGGAGTTGATCTCGTTCCAAATCCTGTAATCCAGCGTATGTATGCTTGAGGCGTTCAACTGCCTCTTCCCTCAATTCGTTGACATCCTCAAATGTGTTATTCGAGTTTAGGATTTGGATAAGTCGGATGCAGCGATTCTTTAACTCACTCACTAGCCCTAAAACGTTATGATTTACACCCACCGCATCATCCTCCGAAAAACCTCATTTACATCCGCACTGGCAGCCAACATGATCTCATCAAGCATTTCAATATCTGTGTCTGTCAACTGCATGAGGTCTTCTTTGAGATGCAAAGTGAGCCTTCTCAGCCGATCCAAAAAAAGAGGCTGATTATTGGCGTGCGCCTCTCGAATCTTTTTCACCACCTCAATTGGAAGAGGCGGATCTATTATCCATTCCTCTGCCCACTCTCCTTCGTCTTCAGCCGGAATTACCTGTTCCAAAAAGATAACTACATTTGTTAAACTGGCTACAGCCTCGGTCTTATCAATTTCATCGACACCATCGCCTAACTCATAGTAAACTTGTTTGCTCACCGTAATCCATTTTCGCAGGCGACGCAAAAGTACATTGAGCTGTTCGTACTGTTTTGATAATAAGCCTAAATCACTCATGACGTTTTATCCCTAGTTTTATCTATTCGCTATCCAGGTCATCAAGGAGTCCTTCGTTTTCATCTATATCAGCGGCAATAGGTTCAAGCCAATCATCAATGATCTTAATGGTCAAAGGAGGGCTTTGAACCCCGTCAGGTTTAGTCCATGCTAACATTGACAGATTGAAAATATCTTGCAATACCTTTTCTATTTCCAAGTTGCCATATGCAATTTGGGCGACTAACGGCGATGCGGTCCCTTGATTCAGACTAGGAAATCCCGTCGTGGCAATGACCCCCCACCGATCATCGAAGACGTGATAACGTCCGACTCTAGGATTGCCCGCCCTGTGGTTATGATGTTTCGAGTAGTACATTCGCAAACTTGCTGAATTACTCTTATGTATCTCAACTATGCCGTGATTCCCTTCTGGAATGAGAAGTCTGTTCGATTCCAGTTCGTTTATTACATGTTGAAAACCTTTAATCTCTGTATCGTAGGAGCGTCCATCTCGGTGAATCACCACGCTCCGGAGTGATTTTCCGGTGAGAGCCTTGATGCGTTCTATGAACCTCGGCAGATCATCGAGAAGCACTTTGACGATCTCCTCGGCACTGAGTTTCTCCTTGTCACCAGAGGTAAACGATCTGAATTGGAGCAATTCACCACCTGCACCTAAGAATGAGAATCCCGCCGTGGTATTGAGAACATCCACGCCTATATACAGATCATAGTGAAGTGGGTCCGCTAGAGTCCATGGTTTTGCGCCGCTGACGACGAGTAATTTCAAGGCTGTATTGAAAAGATAAGACCAATAGACGTTGTTCTTTATTTCGTATCCATTCGGGGTTTGTCTAAGGTAACTGCTTACTTCCGAGGCTTGGATGCATTTGGTTCGAATCGGATACAGCATCTTTTTGATATGTCGCCGCAGATTTCCGATATCTCCAAAAGCATAAGTGTCCGGGAGAACAACCAATGCGCATGCTACCCCACCAGACGATTCCATTTGTTGTTTGTATGGTTTTAATTCGCGCAAGATCTGCGGTATTGTCTTGGCTTTTCCATCATCCCATACCACTGTAGTCGGGTTGTACTCCTGCGATGAAATGCTGTTGACTGTCTGCGAAATATCTTCATATAGCCTGTCCATAAGGTCTTCATCTGCCGCAATGCTGACGGGGGCCAAAATAAACTGGCTCATACTGCTGGGCTGGCTGGCAAAGGGACCGATTTTGTTGGACTTAAGCCACTTTTTTCGCAGAGAAAGCATACTCGCTAGGTCGTCCCGCGTATTCTGACTTGCACGAAGAACCTTCGCATTTCCGAATTTAAACGCTGGTATCGGAAACGATTTGGCATTAATGGTTTTTGCCTCTTGTGATATCCGGACTTTTCGACCATCTATTTGGAACTGCTCGTCACAATATGTGGCTATCACATGTTTCTGCCGCTGCAAGCGTTCATTTGGTTCCAGAATCGTATCGGCATGTGCCTTCTCAGTTTCCGATGAGTTGTAACGTAAACGTGCCAACATTGTTGCCCCGTAGCGTTGATCATTTTGTCCAGGATTGTTGTAGACCAGCGCCGCACCGTCGGATACCAGATTCTGTACCGTCGAATGTCCCCCCCATATCTCACGTGTATAATCCAAGACTGATATATGAACACCTGGTTGCTCTGGGTGCTCAAACTTCGCCTCGGATACGGTAGCATGGCTAACTTCTTGGAGCTGAATAAAATACCATTGGGGACCAAACTCGTATAGAAAGTGTCGCCCTTGGTAGCGACGCCATTCCTGACCTTGGGCAATTCGTTCTGCCAACGTCTCTGCATCTATAGACACGTGTGTAACATCAACAGCAAAATAGACTTCTCCACCGATAACACGAACGCGATATCGAAAGCCTGGATAGATGTTAATGTGAGAGCTGTTTTTGGGGGAGGGTAAAGCCTGTTGACTATAATAAATATAAGGGGATGCACCGCGCCATAGTTCTCGACAATCTCGAAAGGCGCTCCTGAGTTCGAAGCTGAAGAAGTCCTCAACCAGACGTGCATTTTCATCTTCTACATTTGCCAAAGATATAGTATAGACTGGTTCCTGAAGCTGAACGTTGATGGTAATCCCTTGGATGCCACTTATTTCCAGTTTTTTGGGCAACCCCTGTTCTTTTTTTGTAGTTGTAGCTACAGCTATGAAGTGTTTACCATCACGCACAGTCAACACGGCGGGAGTGCCGTATTCCTGATTGATATATCGCCGAGTTTTCAGCAGATTGGCGTAGAAAGATTGCGTTTGGGGGAGACTACCAATCTCCATCAAACGGTAACTCAAGCTGAGTTGTTTTTGGTTTAAGACTGGGAAGAGGTTGAGAAGTTCCGTCATTTTCCATCTCCAAGCAGAGTTCTTGCCAACTGCATAGTGCGCATGTACCATCGCTTTCGGCCAATGCGAACGTAGATATTTCTAAATCCTGGTATCTCTTGTCACCGCGCAACGCACGAATTTGTTCTATCCGCTCAAAAAGCATATTTTCGGTTCGAAAAATCGCTTCGTCATCGATGTAATAGGCTTTTTCCAGGGCATCAGAAGGATCATCATCAAGTAGATTGATGATGTGTCCGCGGATTTGGGTTCGAGCTAGAGAGAAGTACGGCAGGGTATCATTGTTCAGGGCTGCCAAGGCATATACCGCGACCTGGTAATTGTAATTGCTTACTCGTGATGCGACCTTCCAATCAACAATATCAAGCCCCATAAGATCATGAAAAGGCATGGCCAAATCAAGCTTTGCGGTGATGCTTACTCCATCAACGTTTATCCACAGCATCTTCTCAGCGGCGTAGCTTTTTCTCTCCATCAAAAACGCCTTCATATTTCTGCTCTGCAACAGATTAGACAAGGCTTGAGCGATAATCTCAGTTACTTCATCTATATCTGTTTCACTTCTGTACCGATCAGCAAAATAGTGCTCCTGCAAAACACAATATTCATCACCAGCGTTTTCTTTGCTTATATGATGATATTGACCAGTAGCAGAAAAGCTGAATTGTCTCCGCGCTAGGTCAATTGCCTTGTAAATCACTTCATTCTCTGAAGGCCAAAAACCGTTTTGCAGAGCAGGCACAAGGTGGTGCTCAATCACGCCATGGACAAGGTTCCCGATCCAAGTATCAACCGAGTCAACTTTTCTCAAGAACTGCGCTTCTTTACGTTTCGGGTCATTGGCATTCGCATTTGCCATGATCTCTGAGAAGAAATATTGACGCCGACAACGTTGCCACATGCGTTCAGCAGAGATTGAGTGTTTCATAGGATATTTCACTCATACGCTAATTGAATCGGTCGAAATATGATTGCCAATAGAGTTTAGGACTTGTGCGTGTGAGTCAAACGCCCATCTTCAACCCACACGCACAAGTAACTCATTTACGATTCTTTTTCGGAACACGAACCCAGGTACGATCAGGTTTCTGGGTTGGAGGTAGTGGCTTATCGCCAGGTTCAATGGTTACTTGGCGCGGGTTAGGGACTTTCCCGCCTCGCGGTCCGCGTTCTTCGTATTCACCGGGTGTTTGGGGAATTTCCCCAGGTTTTTGTGTTTCTGGCATTTTTCGCTCCATTTCGATAAACGACCATCTACTACATAAACGACAGAGCGTTACAGACTGGATGTGTAAAGACCCGGTTTAAGTGTTTTGGATAATATACTGCCTAATCATACGATTCAAAAACTTGTGTTCGATAGTGTAATTACATAACATAGGACGATGGGCAATCAACGCATTTAAGGTCAAGAAATTACGGTGATTACTCAAGCATTATCGATGCGCTTTGATAACTATAACCATAATTAGCCTATCTGGATTCAATCGAATGTGAGAAGAAAACAATTCGTTTAGTTTGATGGTATGCTAGATGGCAATTGCTTCATCACTTATTAGTCGTTTGATTGGCCAGAATGTTCTATCTGTTTGGATAGCTGACTCATCCGCAGTTGTTTCAATGGCTGGCTGGAAGAGGCTTTTCAAGGAAAAAACAATGGACGTATTTGGGCTGCGGGAAGCGTTGGTCAGAGACTATGCGCGCTATGCGAGAAGCTTCATTCAAATACAAGAGCAGCGCCTGCATGAATATGTTGAGCAGTGTCTCAGTCAGGGAGTTTTCTGGCCCGAAGCGCTGATTCAACTCAATCCCAATTTCCAGCCAGGCGCGTGGATTGATGAGCTGGTTCAAGACAATATACTTCATCCCGAATGCCGCTTCATCTTCCGCAAAGGCAAAGCCGAAGGGGAAGAACGGCCCATGCGGTTGTATCAACATCAGTTGGATGCCATTCTCACGGCACGTGAGGGGCACAACTATGTGCTGACAACTGGCACAGGGTCGGGGAAAAGCCTTGCCTACATAGTCCCAATTGTGGACTACGTGCTGCGCCATGGCAGCGGCAACGGCGTCAAAGCCATTGTAGTCTATCCCATGAACGCTTTGGCAAACAGCCAGTACTACGAACTTGAGAAGTTCTTACGACATGGATATCCATCCGGCGGCGAGCCGGTGACATTTGCACGATATACCGGCCAGGAATCCGATGAAATTCGTAACCGGATCATTGCCCATCCGCCGGATATCATCCTGACCAACTACGTCATGCTGGAATTGTTGCTCACCCGTCCGCGTGAACGCCAACTGATCCAATCCGCTCAGGGTTTGCAGTTCCTGGTGCTTGATGAATTGCATACCTATCGCGGTCGGCAAGGGGCAGACGTAGCCTTGCTGCTTCGGCGTGTCCGGGATCGGATGGCCGCCGATCACATGCAGTGTGTGGGAACGTCCGCTACGCTGGCCAGTGAAGGCTCTTTTGATGAGCAACGGGCCGAAGTGGCGCGTGTTGCTACTCAGATATTTGGTGCAGAGGTAAGACCGGAGCACGTGATAGGTGAGACGTTGCAGCGTGCGACGTTAGAGTATGCCGATACCGATCCGGGTTTCGTTGATGCTTTGCGCGTACACCTGACGGATGACGATCTGACGCCGCCTCATACCTATGACGATTTTGTCGCCAACCCGCTTTCCAGTTGGATTGAAAGCGTATTTGGCGTCAGTCGAGATCACACTGGCCGCCTGGTCCGGAGCGAACCCATCAGCATTCGGGGAGAACGTGGCGCAGCATATCGCCTGAGTCAAGTCACAGGCGTTGATGAGACTCGCTGCGCAGAAATCATCGAACACTGGTTATTGGCTGGATATGCTTGTGATCCCCATCCAGATACCGGTTTTTCCCCCTTCGCGTTTCGACTGCACCAGTTCATCAGCCCTGGAGATACGGTTTACGCTTCTCTCGAAGATGAAGATACCCGGTACATCACGGTTCACGGCCAGCGTTTTGTGCCAGGAGATCGTGCGCGTGTTTTGTTCCCACTCGTGTTTTGCCGTGAATGTGGACAAGAATACTACAGCGTGCGTATGACAGTTGATGACGAAACCGACCAGTATGCTTTTGAGCCGCGTGAGTTTTCAGATCGTCTGAGTGATGACGAAGGCACAGCTGGTTACATCTATCTCAGTACATCGTTGCCCTGGCCTACCGAACCGGATGATATCGTGGAGCGTGTGCCCGAAGATTGGCTGGAAGACTATCGTGGGCAGCCGCGTGTGTTTCGCAATCGTCGCGATTGGTTGCCCCAACACGTGGCGGTGGCTCCAAGCGGGGAAAAAGACACCGCCGGTCAGGAATGTGTCTTTATTGAAACGCCATTTCGTTTTTGCCCATGCTGCGGTGTGTCATACAGCTCACGTCAGGCGTCTGATTTTGGCAAGTTGGCCTCTCTGAGTTCGGAAGGGCGCAGCAGCGCGACAACGATTCTGAGTTTGTCGTCCATTCTTACCCTTCGTGATGAGGAGATGCTCCCCCAGCACGCACGCAAACTGCTCAGTTTCACCGATAATCGGCAGGATGCGTCGCTGCAAGCGGGACACTTCAACGATTTTGTTGAAGTCGGCCTGTTGCGAGCCGCATTATACAAGGCAGTTCGCCACGTGGGTTCGGATGGCCTGACGCACGAAACACTCACCGAGCGGGTGTTTGACGCGCTGGATTTACCACTCGAACTCTACGCCCCGGATCCTGAGATCCGTTTCCAGCCTTTGCAGGATACGAAACGCGCGTTACGCGATGTATTGGGTTATCGCCTGTACCGTGACTTGCGTCGGGGCTGGCGTATCATGTCCCCGAACCTGGAGCAGTGCGGACTGCTTCAGATTGATTATATGTCGCTTGATGACCTGTGCGCATATGAGGATATTTGGGCGAGCTACCATTCGGCCCTCGCTTCAGCCAGTCCAGGCACACGCGCGTGGATAGCAAAAACTCTGCTGGATTACATGCGGCGCGAACTGGCGATCAAGGTGGACTATCTTGACGCCGATTATCAGGAACGTGTGCGGCAACGTAGCAGCCAACGCCTGATTGATCCCTGGGCTATTGATGAGAACGAACGGATGGAATATGCCTCCGTGCTATTCCCACGCTCGTCTGGCGGAGAAGACCGCCTGGGCAATATTTTCGTGTCTGCGCGCGGTGGCTTCGGCATGTTTTTGAGACGCCGCAGTTCCTTCCCTGAATATCAGGGGGAACGACTGCGCCTGGATGATACTGACCGCATCATCCGTGAGTTGCTTGATGCATTACGTGAAGCAGGCATTGTGCAGGTAATAGTTGAGCCTCGTGATGAAACCGATGTGCCTGGTTATCAATTGGTCGCAGCTTCGATGATCTGGCGTGCTGGAGAAGGCACACGCGCCTTTCACGATCCAATTCGTGTACCCCATGAATCCGAAAATGGCGGGCGTCCCAACCCGTTTTTTGTCGATTTTTACACGACAGTGGCAAACATGTTGCAGGGATTGGAAGCACGGGAGCATACGGCACAGGTTCCCTATGAACAACGCGAGGAGCGTGAGGAGCGTTTCCGGCAAGGCAAGCTGCCCATTTTGTATTGTTCCCCAACGATGGAGCTTGGCGTAGACATCGCGGAATTGAATGTCGTCAACATGCGCAATGTGCCCCCCACGCCAGCCAACTACGCCCAACGAAGCGGACGCGCCGGGCGGGGTGGGCAGCCAGCGTTGGTGTTCACGTATTGTTCGGCGGGCAGCCCGCATGACCAGTATTTCTTCCGCCGACCTGGGCTGATGGTTAACGGTGCAGTCGCGCCTCCACGACTGGACATCGCCAATGAAGACCTGGTGCGCGCACATATTTATGCTATCTGGTTAGCCGAGACGCAGCTCGATCTCGGCAAAACACTGATCGATATTCTGGATGTTAACGGTGACTCACCCAGTCTGGAATTACTGGAACATGCGCGAGTGGCTGTTGAATCAGACAACGCCAGACAGCGCGCTGCCCGACGCGCATTGCACGTGTTGGAGATGATCGGCGAGGAACTGGCGCGCACGAACTGGTATGATGACGAATGGTTGACCCAGGTGCTGCATACGGTAGTTCAGCGCTTCGATCACACCTGTGATCGATGGCGGGGGTTATACCGGGCAGCGTTGGTGCAGGCGGAAACTCAGGGGCGCATTCGGCGAGACCCCTCGCGCAGCCCGACGGATCGCCGCCAGGCAGACCGGTTACGGCGCGAAGCTGAGTCACAAATCCAGTTATTGACCGAAGCTGAAAACATTGCTCAATCGGATTTTTACAGCTACCGTTATTTTGCCAGTGAAGGATTCTTGCCCGGTTACAGTTTCCCTCGCCTACCCATTTCAGCCTACATACCGGCCCGCCGCGTGCGCCAGCGCGATGAGTTTCTGTCACGACCACGTTTTCTGGCGATCTCGGAATTTGGTCCACGCTCGATCATCTATCATGAGGGGTCGCGATACATCATCAATCAGGTCATTTTGCCGGTAGGTGAGGAAGGACCACTCACGTCACAAGTGAAGCGCTGCGCGAACTGTGGCTATTTGCATCCCATCTCGCAGGGCGAAGGACCGGATTTGTGTGAGCGGTGTCGCCTCCCGCTTGATCCTCCAATGACACGCCTGCTGCGTATGCAGAATGTGGTCGCCAAGCGACGGGATCGTATCAACTCTGACGAGGAAGAGCGTTTCCGGCTGGGTTATGATATCCGTTCTGGTGTGCGGTTCGTGGAGAAAGATGGGCGGCCAACGCATCAGGTTGCAGAAGTGCTGATCGATGGCAATCTGGTGGCTAGACTAACGTATGCGCAGGCGGCGGTATTGTGGCGGATCAATCTTGGTTGGACACGCCGTAAAAACAAACGCCAATACGGTTTTGTGCTGGATGTGGAGCGAGGTTACTGGGCGCGCAATGAACAAGCCAACGAAGATGATCCCGATGACCCGATGTCACCTCGCACCGAACGTGTGATACCCTACGTGGAAGACCGGCGTAACTGCCTTTTGTTTGAACCAGTTGTGCCCTACGAGCACGATGAGATGGCGTCACTGCAAGCTGCCTTCAAGCGAGCTATCGAAGCTGCTTTTCAGCTTGAAAACAACGAATTAGCGGCTGAGCCACTCCCGGACACCGGCGAACGCCGTATGCTCCTGTTTTATGAAGCGGCTGAAGGCGGTGCTGGCGTTTTGCGCCGTATCATGGATGAACCTGGTGCTTTTGGTGCCATCGCCCGCAAAGCCCTGGAAGTATGCCACTTTGACCCTGCTACAGGCCAGGACTTGCGGCACGCGCCCCGCGCAACTGAGGATTGCGAGGCCGCCTGTTATGACTGCCTGTTGAGCTATGGTAATCAACGTGAACATGCGCTGTTGGACCGGCAAAAGATTCAGGATATTCTGCTTGGTTTCACGCGGGCCCAGGTTCATGTCAGCCCAACTGCAATACCGCGTGATGCGCATCTGGTAGTCCTGTCACGGCTGGCAGGGTCTGATCTCGAACGCGAGTGGTTGGAATGGATGGATCAGCATGGTTATCGTTTGCCGGATGCAGCCCAGGTGTTAATTGAGGGCTGTGGCACCCGACCAGATTTTGTATATGAGCACGACTATGCCGTGATTTACGTGGATGGTCCGCATCATGATTATCCAGCACGCCAGGAACGCGATCGTCACCAGGAAATGTGTTTGGAAGACGAGGGTTATACAGTGATCCGGTTTGGTTACCATGACGATTGGGCAACAACCATTACACGTTATCCACACATCTTTGGAGGTGAAGCATGAGCTACGCGGTTGGGTCACTCGTCCGTGTACGCGGACGTGAATGGGTTGTGTTGCCTGAATCCAATGAAGAACTGCTGCTATTGCGTCCTATCGGCGGCACAGAAGATGAAGCAACTGGTATCTATCTCCCCTTAGAACCGGTGGAACCAGCGCAGTTTGCTTTGCCTGATCCAGAGAGTATTGGGGATTACCGCTCGTGTCGTTTGTTGCGTGATGCAGTGCGTTTGGGGTTCCGTTCCAGTGCCGGTCCTTTTCGATCGTTCGCGCGCATTGCGGTTGAACCACGCCCTTATCAACTTGTGCCCTTGCTGATGGCACTCAAACTCGATCCAGTTCGTTTGCTCATTGCAGATGATGTTGGGATTGGCAAAACGGTAGAAGCCTGTTTGATTGCCCGTGAGTTGTTGGATCGCGGAGAGATTGAACGTCTGGCTGTGTTGTGTCCCCCGCAACTTGCCGAACAGTGGCAAGCCGAAATGGCAGCTAAATTCTTCATTGACGCCGAGTTGGTGTTAGCCAGTACCGCAACCCGCCTGGAGCGCCAATGTCGGATGGGTGAGTCGATCTTCGAGCGGTATCCATTTACCGTGGTATCGACCGATTTCATCAAGTCAGACCGGCGACGACAGGATTTCCTGCGAACGTGTCCGGAGTTTGTCATTGTTGATGAAGCGCATACATGTGCCTACAGCAGTGAGCGTCGCAGTGGTCGTCACCAGCGGCACGAGTTAGTGGCCGGGCTAGCCGATGATCCCGAACGACACCTGATTCTGGTCACAGCCACACCGCACAGTGGCAAAGAGGAAGCCTTTCGTTCCCTGTTGTCGCTGCTCAATTCTGAACTAGACGATTTGCCTGAAGACCTTACGGGTCCAGACCAGGCGCAGCACCGTCGTGAACTGGCCCAGTATTTTGTGCAACGTCGGCGGGGTGATATTCGTCACTACATGGAAGCGGACACGCCGTTCCCTGAGCGCGAACATGCTGAAGATACCTATATGCTCACCGCAGACTACCGCCGCCTCTTCGACCGCGTGTTGAACTATGCTCGTGAAACCGTCACTGCGCCAGGCGAAGAGCGATTCCGGCAGCGCGTGCGCTGGTGGTCGGCACTTGCGTTGTTGCGCGCATTGGCGTCCAGTCCGGCAGCAGCGGCAGCTACATTACGCAGTCGAGCCGCCACTGCGGATGCAGAAACGGAAGAAGACGCCGATGAAATTGGTCGCCGAACTGTGCTGGACCTGATGGATGATGAGTCGATGGAAGGTATCGATGTCACACCAGGCGGCGACGTGGGTGATGTGGCTGGGGACGAGAGCGCCAACCGTCGGCGGTTATTGGACATGGCTCGCGCGGCTGAAGCGTTGATGGGCGAAAATGACAACAAGCTCGAAAAAGCCGTTGAGATCGTCAAGGACTTGCTGCGGGATGGCTACAGCCCGATTGTCTTCTGCCGGTTCATTGCGACGGTTGAGTACGTAACTGAAGAACTGCGCAGCCGCACGCGCGGCGTAGAAGTAGTTGGTATCACCGGTTCCCTGCCACCTGCCGAACGAGAAGCCCGTGTAGCTGAACTGGGTGTCGCGCCAAAGCGGGTCTTGGTCTGCACTGACTGCCTGAGTGAAGGTATCAACTTGCAGGACCACTTCGATGCGGTCGTCCACTACGATCTATCCTGGAATCCAACCCGTCACGAACAACGCGAAGGTCGCGTAGATCGCTACGGTCAGCCGCGCGAAGTCATCAAGATTGTGACGCTCTATGGGACAGATAACCAGATCGACGGCAGTGTATTAAAAGTGCTGCTGCGCAAGCACCGGGCGATCCGCAACTCATTGGGAATTTCTGTGCCCATACCCGTAGAGAGCAGCGAGATTATTGAAGCGATCTTCGAGGGGTTGTTGTTTCACGAAGACCGTCCGGCGACAGCTCAAGTGCTGCCGGGCTTTGAGGAATACATGGCTCCTCGGCAACAAGCACTCTTTGATGAATGGGATTTTGTGGCCGACCGTGAGAAACGTTCGCGTACTATGTTCGCGCAAGAAGCCATCAAGACCGAGGATGTGGCGCAAGAATTGCGCGCAGCCCAGGACGCCATTGGGTCTGGCGTGGATGTCGCGGACTTCATGTGGGACGCTGTGCGAATGCATGGCGGCGTCGTGTCGGAGAACCACGCGTTCCACTTCGACCTGGCCGAAGTCCCGCGCGCACTGCGAGAAGCAATTGGAAACCGGGAGCAGTTCACAGCGAAATTCGAACTCCCTGTGAAGGATGAGCAGCTTTACCTGTCCCGCACGCACCCGATCGTCGAGGGAATGGCGAGCTACGTCATGGACTCGGCGCTTGACCCGATTGGCGACGGCGTGGCACGGCGGGCTGGAGCAATCCGTACATCTAAAGTGGATACGCGCACAACCGTGCTACTCATTCGGTTGCGCTATCACATTATCACACGTACTGCGGAAGACGAACGCCAGATGCTCGCTGAAGATGTGCAGCTTGTGGCATTTGAAGGTGCGCCGGACAATGCGACGTGGGTTGACAGCGCGTGGGCCGAGGAACTGCTGCGAGCCGATCCCGACGAAAATATCCACGCGGATCAGGCAGCAACCTTTGTGCAGCGCGTGATCGATGGCTTTGACCACATCCTGCCTTACCTGACACAAGTGGCCGAGCGGCGAGCCGATGAGTTGCTCGACCAGCACAAGCGTGTGCGCAGTGCCTCGCGGATACGTGGTGTGCGTTATTCGGTTGAGCCGCAACTGCCGCCGGATGTACTCGGCATTTACGTGTATTTACCCGGCAGGAAGTAGGTTAGCTCCGTGAAGTTGTCATTGGGAACTATCGACCGTTTGGCTGAGATGATATGTGGCTCCCATGGAACAGGGGGAGCATATGACTGGAAAGATTTTCCATACCGGTCTAGCTCTTACCTCACGGAATTTTTCCGGCACTGTAACCTCCCATACACACATGATGGGAGTACGCGCAAATGGTGGGTATCGACAGTTCTGGAAGAGATAAATGAGAAAACTGCGCCAGAGCCAAGCCTCCCACCGCCGGAGATGATAGCAGTTATTCAACAACTTGTAGATCCAATGGAATATGCGGGAACAGACCTCAACCATGAGACCGCTGTAGCTCAGTTGAACAAGGTACTTGCCAAAGATGGGTTGCAGGTCACCTTCGTGCATAGTCAGGCTGTGATCGAGAATCTGAATACGCAGGTCACCTCCCGTGACAGAACCACGGGACGCTTGCTGTCACGCGAAGAAACGCTCCGGCGGCAGGCGTTCGAAGAGTTTCTGAACAATGCTAGCGAAGACGAATTCACTGAAGAAGTGTTGGTCAGGCTTTTTGCGCAGTTAGGTTTTGAACGGGTGACTGTCTCCGGCCATCAAGATCGGCAGCTTGAATTCGGGAAAGACATGTGGATGCGATACCGCCTACCGACCCAACACCAGCTTTATGTAGGTGTGCAGGTCAAAATTGGGCGTATTCATGCTTCGGGATCGGAATTAACCGGCAATATCAGCGGCATTCTCGCTCAACTGTTGATGCTCATGACATATCCCGTTTTCGATCCTGAGACCAACAGCAAACACCTTTTTGATCATGTGTTTCTGGTCTCCTCTGGCGAGATCACTAAACAAGCGCGGGAGCTGTTGTCAGAATTCCTGGACAACGCGATGCGACGTAATGTGCTTTTCATGGATCGCGAAGATATTTTGGATTTGTGCGTCAGATTCGGATTGCCAGTTCCTGGAGCGCCCGAAATCGATGAGTCTGGCGATACCCCTGAAGTTGATGATTTACCTTTTTGAACACAGTGACGACTTGAGGAACGAGTATGGCTACTCGACAACGCGACATTTTTACCACGATCCACACTGAGGGGGCGATCCTGCCGCCGGACCTGCTGCAGCGCATCGCGGAAGGTGGCGACGGGTTGGAAGGCTTGCGAGCCGAGGACTACCACCGCCCCGGCGAGAAGCTGAACGAGGTCATCAACCGCGCGTGGAACGTGCTGCTCGGCGCATGGGCCAACTTCCAGACTGCACAGGCGCAACTGCCCGCCGACGATATCGGCACGACGCTCACGCGCGAGCGGTGGCTGCTGCCGCTGTTCCGCGAACTGGACTACGGTCGCTTGCCCACTGAGCGCGCGGTCGAGATAGACGGGAAATCCTACCCCATCTCGCATCGGGACGCTGAAGGTAACGTGCCAATCCACCTCGTAAGTTACAAGGTGGACCTCGACCGGCGCACGCCCGGCGTCGCGGGCGCGGCGACGACCAGCCCGCACAGTATGGTGCAGGTATTTCTTAACCGCTCGGACGACGTTCTGTGGGGTTTTCTCTCTAACGGACTGCGGCTGCGGATTCTGCGCGACAACGTCAGCCTGACGCGGCAGGCGTATGTCGAATTCGACCTCGAAGCGATGATGAACGGCGAGGTTTACGCTGACTTTGTGCTGCTGTGGCTGCTTTGCCATTCCTCGCGGGTGGAAGGCGAACGCCCCGAACAGTTCTGGCTTGAACAATGGATGCAGACCGCCGTTGAGCAGGGCACTCGCGCGCTCGACCAACTCCGCGACAACGTGCAGGTGGCGATTGAGCGCCTCGGCGCGGGCTTTCTGGCGCACCCGCACAACATGGACCTGCGCGACAAGCTGCAAGATGGGCGGCTCGACCAGCAGGACTACTACCGCCAACTGCTGCGGCTGGTCTACCGGCTGCTGTTCCTGTTCGTGGCGGAAGATCGCGGACTGCTGCTTGATCCCGCTGCTGGTGACATAGCCCGCGCGCGTTACATCGAATACTACTCCACGCGGCGACTGCGTGATCTCGCGGAGCGGCTCCGGGGCACGCGCCACCACGACCTCTATCATGGGCTGCGACTGGTAATGCGGCTGCTCGGAGCCGAACGCAACGGCGAGGGCCGCGCGCTCGGACTCCCCGTGCTTGGCAGCTACCTGTTCAGCGACGCCGCCGTGATCGACATCATCGACTGTGAGATCGGCAACCGCGATCTGCTCGAAGCGATCCGCGCATTGGCGTTTACCGAAGACCTTGCTGTGCGCCGCCTGCGCCCCATCGACTACCAGCACCTGGGGCCGGAGGAACTCGGCAGCGTGTACGAATCCCTGCTGGAACTGCACCCGGAGATATATATCAACGCGAGTCGTGTCACAGATCGCTTCAAACTGACCACCGCATCCGGCCACGAGCGCAAGACCACCGGCAGCTACTACACGCCCAGTTCGCTGATCCAGGCGCTGCTCGATTCCGCGCTCGATCCGGTGCTGGCGGAAGCGCGTGCCGGGGGTGAATCCGCGATCCTCGACCTGAAAGTGTGTGATCCCGCGTGCGGCAGCGGCCATTTCCTGATCGCTGCATCGCACCGCATCGCCAAGGCGCTGGCCGCCGTGCGCACCCAGGAAGACGAACCGGCTCCCGCCGCCGTGCGATCCGCCCTGCGCGACGTGATCGGGCACTGCGTCTACGGCGTAGACATCAACTCGATGGCGGTCGAACTGTGCAAGGTCGGGCTGTGGATGGAGGCGCTCGAACCGGGCAAGCCGCTGAGCTTCCTCGACCACCGCATCCAGTGCGGCAACAGCCTGCTGGGGACCACGCCCGCGCTGATGGCGAACGGCATCCCCGACGACGCCTTCCAGCCCATCGAGGGCGACGACAAAAGCGTGGTGAGCGGCCTGCGCAAGCAAAACCGCGAAGAACGCAAGCAGCGCGAGGCCGGATCGTTTCAGCATGGCCTGTGGGACACACAGCCGGTCACCGACTACGGCGCGCTGGCCGCTGAAGTGGAAGCATTGGACGCCCTCGACGATGCGACGCTGGCCGGAGTCCGCGCCAAAGAAGACCGCTACCGTGCGCTGGCGGATGACCCTGACTACATCGCGGCGCGGCTGCTGGCGGATGCGTGGTGCGCGGCCTTTGTGTGGGAGAAAACGCCCGACGCCCAGATGCCCCTGACCGACCTGTTCTACCGCCGCCTGGAAGATGACCCTCACAGCCCGGCCATGCGCGGCGTGCGCGAAAGGGTGGCCGAACTGGCGGAGCGTTACCAGTTCTTCCACTGGCATGTGGCGTTTCCCGACGTGTTCCGCGTGCCGGAACAGGTAGACACCGAGCGCGTCACCGGCTGGAATGGCGGATTTGATGTCGTGCTGGGCAATCCGCCGTGGGAACGCATCAAGATTCAGGAAAAAGAGTGGTTCGCCGAGCGCAGCCCGGAGATTGCAGGAGCGCCCAACGCAGCGGCGCGGCGCAAGCTGATTGTCGAACTGAGCGACACCGATCCGGTGCTACTGACAGCCTTTCTCGCTGACAAACGCAAGGCGGAAGGCGAGAGTCATTTTGTGCGTATGTCGGAGCGTTACCCGCTGTGCGGGCGTGGCGATGTGAATACCTACGCTATCTTTGCGGAGCTTAGTCGCCAATTGAATGGGGTTTCAGGCTTTTCAGGAATTATTATACCATCCGGGATAGCCACAGATAGCACAACACAGTTCTTCTTCGACGACGTTGTTCAAAACCAAAACTTGGTTAGTCTCCTCGATTTCGAGAACCGAGGGCATATATTTCAAGTTCTCCATACAAAGACAAAGTTCTGCCTATTTACTACCTCAATGCAAAAACACGAAGCTGCCCGTTTTGCATTCATGTGTATGTACGTCAGTGATTTGCAGGATCGCTCGAAGGTTTTCGAACTTGAGCCATCCGATTTTCGATTGCTCAATCCCAATACCCGTACTACTCCACTGTTTCGAACAAGCCGCGACGCAACCTTGACCAAATCCATCTATCAACGGGTTCCCGTTCTCGTTGATGAGACAACCGGCTACAACTATTGGGAAATCGAGTTTATGACAATGTTCCATATGTCTGGCGATAGTAGCCTATTCCGATCACACGCAGGGCCAAATCTGTTACGGCTTTACGAAGCGAAGATGATGTGGCATTTTGATCATCGTTGGGCTACTTACGAGGGCGATATAACTCAGAACCCTGATGATGAATGCAAGCGTAGACCGTCATTTTTCGCTCAACCACGCTATTGGATTAGCCAACACGAGGCCGACCTGAAGTTGCATGACAGATGGGATAAACAGTGGCTATTATGTTTTCGTGAAGTGACCGATTCTCGCAACGTTCGAACCCTTGTATCTTCGATCTTGCCAGACGTAGCTGTTAACCATAAAGTCCCTATCATTCTTCCTTCGAATGAACACTCTGCATTTCTTGTAGCCGCACTGATGACGAGCTTAAACAGCTTTGTATGCGATTACGTTGCCAAGCAAAAGGTTGGTGGCCTTTCACTGAGTTTTTTCATTTTGAAGCAGTTTCCGGTTTTGCCCCCCTCTGCCTACACCTCGCCACTGCTCGCCTTCATCGTGCCGCGTGTGCTCGAACTGACTTACACTGCCTGGGACTTGCAGCCCTTCGCGCAGGATGTCGGCTGGGATGGTCCACCATTCGTCTGGAACGAGGAACGCCGCTTCCTCATGCGCTGCGAGCTGGACGCGCTCTACTTCCACCTCTACGGCATCGCCCGCGACGACGTGGACTACATTATGGAGACGTTCCCCATCGTCAAGCGCAAGGACATCGCCGCCACTACCACCGACGACTCTGAGGGCGAGTACGTCACCAAGCGCGTCATCCTGGAGATGTACGATCAGATGGCTGCGCTCGGTGTGCATGAGGATGCGGATCGCATCGCCGATTTCGAGACGTGGCTCAGCCCGCCGCCCGCGAGTCCAGATGTGGCGCATGAGGATCGGAGATAAATGATGCTTGGCGACAAGATTCGCTGGTATGAGGAATACACGATCACAAGTGTGAGTGATTTCCTAGGGAAACTGCCTGACCGCGCAAACGAATTGCCTTGGGGATATCGTGGGCAAACTGAAGATTGGCCTTTGCAGCCAGCGCTTTATCGTGGATTGGTCGATCCAAGTGGCAAATCACCGGACGAGCAAGTGAGAGCATATAAGAATCTTGAAAGTCTGCTCCTGGAGAGGTTCAAGGCATATTCTCTCCCGCATATAACTTCTTCTCCGAATTCAGACCTTGCTTGGTTAGCGTTGGCACAGCATTACAGTCTGCCGACACGGCTGCTTGATTGGACCGAAAGTCCTTTGGTCGCCTTGTTTTTTGCCCTGAATGAGAAGAAGAAATGTGCCTCCGTAGTGTGGGCGATCCTTACTCTCAATGTGATACGAGAAACAGAGCAAACTCTGGATGCTCTCGACAAACCGTTTTTTCAGAATGAGCGGCAGCGTATTCTTGATGAGCTGGACAGGATTGAACAACAATATGTTGCCGTTAGTGGGCATCCTGGGAGTGCCCCGAAGGACCCCAATCTTCAACACATTGAAGATCGCCTCGAGCAGATATCACATATTCAGTTGAATGCCCCCATTTACAGGTACCATCCCTCCCATACAACCAGTCGGATTACAGCGCAGCAGGGAGTTTTCACGGTGCAGACTATGTCTTTCGATCGTTTGCTTCCGCTAGAAGTGCAGTTCGGTCTGAGTTTGGCGGATCACGCGGGTCTAGAATTCATCCCTGACGGGCCCTGGTTCAGGAAATACATTATTCCTGAAGAACACAAAGAGACAATCTGGCGGGAACTGGATGTAGTGGGGATAAACCATTACTCTGTATATCCCGATTTAGAAGGTATAGCCAAGAAACTGCGTGAAGATGTTCGACTAGAAAAGCGATTCTGAAATACAGTCAAGGGTGCGCGTCTGGAGATGCGCGATGAGGGAATGAGGCCCTGCGTTGGCCAAGAGGATACGGATTGCATCGCCAACTTCGAGATGTGGCTCAGTCCGCCCCCCGCCGATTCGTCCGTGGCGCATGAACCGAAACCTTGAACACCTAAATAGGAGAACGAGGTTATGACGACCGTATTCCTGAGCTATACAGCTTCAGATCGGCCATTTGTGCAGGAACTGCGCAAACGACTGATTGAGTGGGGCCATGAGACATGGATGGACGTGCATAACATACCAAAAGGTGCCAGGCGATGGCCTGATGAAGTCGACAAGGGGTTAAGGCAAGCGGATGTCCTCCTCGGAATAATGACACCAGATGCGCTTGCGTCAGATAACGTAAAAAACGAATGGGACTGGGCCATTGCCAGGAAAAAACCTCTTATCTTACTGAGGTTGAAGCCTTGCGATATTCCTGCGCACTATATTAGCATCAATTACATTGACTTCTCGCTCGACGAAGTTCAGGGTTTCACGGAGCTTCGAAAAGACCTCACGAAGCGCTCCTCGCTTGAAAAGAGCCGTAGCCTCTCACCTGAAATCCAAACGCATTTGGAGAAATACTGGCAACTGAGTCGCAAGTTTTTTGAGCAATCAGACTATGCTCTGGCCGCATTTTTTGCGCTCGTCTTGTTTGACGAGATTGGTACGACGATCTTGATTGGGTTTCCCCACACTTTGAGCAAAAATGTTACTGAAAAGAACCTAACACCTAACATGGAAAGCCAACTGATCGAGTTGAGTGAAACGAGTCGCGCTGACAGGCGCAAACTCACAGTCGGAATGACACTTCAAGTAAATTCACGTGTGACACGCATATACAAAGAACTCGAATCAGAGTTTGCCAAGTGGTATCGACAAGGTGAATTGCCAGTTATGTGTAACCATGCATTGTATATGCACGGCTCAAATCTTAACGTTATAGTACCCAAACAAGCCATTAGTCAGAGAGATGCCTATATCCTCGTGTGCATGGTAGGTGAGGTATATGCTGAAATACAAGGTGAAATCACAGGAACGACACCTGACGAATGGCAACGAATACTCATGGAAGTAGATGAGTTCAGAGAAGCGAATAGCGACTCTACTGCTTTATCCTGAAGGGAAAATCTAATGCCCATCCCTACCCAAAACGAGTTCCTGGTGCCCTTTCTGCAAATTCTCCGTGATGGCAACGAGGTTGCGCGTGGGCAGATCATGTTTCGGCTGGCGCAACACTTCGGCATCAGCGAGGACGAGGCCCAGCAGATGAGCGGCCATCAGTTTACGTTGGTGAGCCGCGTGGCATGGTGTGATGCGCATTTTGTCAAAGCAGGATTTGTTCACAAGACGCAGCATCCGTCCGACAGTATGCAGGACTCTTTCCGCATCACGTCGTTGGGCGTGCGTGAACTCAACAAGCATTCCGACCAATTGACCGTTGGTTACCTGATGAGCTTCTATCGCGGCAAAGTGTACCGCGGAGCGGGTGCTGATGATGTCGCGACGGATGCTGAATTGCTGCTTGCCGAGAAATTTGAGGATTTGCCAGATGGATTCACCGTGTTCCACAGTGTCAAATGGTTTGCCAAAGATCGTGGTTCCGTTGGTGAAGTGGACTTCATCATTGCTCATCCCCAACATGGTGTGCTGGTTATTGAGGTCAAAGGAGGGCAGGTCTTTATCGAACGCGGTGGAAACCGCGCGGAATGGTTCACCACAAATGATGCGGGGCGAACTGTGGGCATTAAAGACCCGTGTGAACAGGCAGATCGCAATCGGTGGGCGCTGAATGACTGGTTGCGTGCAGACCCACGCACATCCGGCTATCGTTATGCGATCTTTCCGGCAGTGGCGTTACCACAATCGCGAGTTGAAGGTGACATTCGGCCAGATTGTCCTGCTAATATTTTCATCGATCTGACGCATCTGGACAACCTGGAGGCTCGCTTACTTCAAATCTACGATTACTGGCACGCGCACGCCGACAAATCCAACGAGCGAATGGATGGCAAGCCAGCAGTGGAGGCTATGCTCGATCTGCTAGTGCCAACACGAAAGCTTCGCCCGCGTGTAGCGGATATTTTTGAGCGCGAGCGTCGTCAGATTGATGAACTGACACAACAGCAGTTCATGGTTCTCAAAATGCTGCGTAGCTATCCTCGTGCGGCAATTGTTGGCGGGGCAGGCACGGGCAAGACAATGTTGGCGATGGAAAAAGCCCAACAGCTTGCCGATGCAGGCTTTCGTGTGCTGTTCCTCTGTTATAACCGCAGCCTGGCTGATTGGCTATTCGGAACCATTGGTTCTGACAACATCTTTGTCTGTACCTATCACGCACTCATTGGCATCACCCGTGGTTGGGCAGGACTGTCATATGGTTCCAAACTTTCTTTTGATGAGCTAAGCGTACAAGCCCCAGATTTGTTGCTGGATGCAACCAGCATCATGCGTACATCTGGCTCAGGTGCTGAGGACAAACTATTCGACGCAATCATCGTCGATGAAGCCCAAGACTTCGAGGAACATTGGTGGATTTCGTTGCCGGAAATGCTTAACGATCCACAGAATGGTGTGTTTTACGTGTTCTTTGATGATAACCAGCGGCTCTACACGCAGATTACCAGTGTTCCAATGGAGCAGCCCCCGTTTCATCTCACCGAAAACTGTCGCAATACACGGCATATTCACGCAACACTAAGTCCATATTCGCAAGTCGAAGAAGAAACGGAATGCAATGGTCCTGAAGGCCGCCCAGTTGAGTTTATCCCAGCTACCAGTGCGAATGCTGCTCGTGCAGCCCTGCAAAGTGTCTTACATAGATTGGTAAATACTGAAGGCATTAGTACCAATGACATTATCGTGCTGACCCCATCTTCTGAACGACGCAGTCGATGGAAATCGGATCAAATGCTTGGCAACTTTGTCTTGACCTGGGATATGGATACAGATATGCATAACGCTGTTCGTGTATCCACGATTTATCGCTTCAAAGGTCTTGAGAGCGCGGTAGTCATCCTGAGCGAAATGGATCAGGTTCGTGACGAAATTCAGAATCAGCTAGTGTATGTTGGCCTATCGCGAGCGCGCCATCATGTTGTTGTGATCGGCGAATTGCCTGCTCCAACTAAGGACTGACAAAAAGTCATCTCGAAACTCAGAGAGTCAAAAATTTTCATTTAGCAAAATTGTTTTTGTTCGTAAGCCTCTATCGAGATGCCTCCAGGCTTCTCTGTCGTATCTCGCCTGCTTTGAAAGCAATTCCCTCTCCGTGCTGTCTTCTGGTCGATGGGTTAGGTGCGAGTTGTTCGCCACTGTCGCACGGCGCAGGGCCGTGTCCAGCCCACAGGGCTGCTGCGACGAGTTTCTTCCTGGCTTGCGCCGGGGCGATTGGTAAGGCTAATCGCCCCTCACCAGAAACTCGTGCAGGGCTGCGCCGACACGTCCCTCCGATGCGCCGTGCGCAAAAGCGGGCGAACTCGCACCTTAACAACCCATCGACCGAACTGGCCCGGCTACGGGCGGATTGCAAAGCTTCATGGCGCTGCGGTCTATCCGCAGCTGAAACCCTATCGAGCCGCCGTCAGTTCCGAGATGAAAACTCCTCCGAAGTAACAAAGCATCTCCGCTTTGTTGCGGGCATTTCCGATGGTCGTGGACTACTTGAGATCGATCTCAAGTGCCGGTAGGGCCTCTGAATGTGCGCTGGAGTCTCCGGTGTGTTTGCCGCACGCCGCCAGCTGCCACGTCCAGGCCGCAACCGGGAGTGATAGAGGAGCCAAAGCAAGTTCTCACCATCCCCGGTAGACATGCTTTTTATCAATCCTTCAATTCATCTCGGAGGTACAGCATGTCCCAAACGACAACCATTCCGCAGGCAGTGTCTGCACGTTATCACGCCTGCTATAACAACGACACGTATCGCGCATTCAGCCTGGGCCTGGCACACGCGCTGGGTCTCGACGAACGGGTGACACGGGCTGAAGTCAACGACGAGCGGCACAACCAGATCATGAATCTGCTCATCGACGCCTCGATGGAACTGGCTGGTGCGAAGTTCTACGACGGGGCCGGAAAACGTCTGGGCAATGCGCTGGGCGCGCTCGATGAGCATACGCCCGCCGTGGTCAAGCACGCGGTTGACCATCTCGACCACTTCGCCACCGACGAACGTCCCTGGGAAACGCGCGAGAAGATCGCCCATATGGCAACGCTGGCATTGTCTGAATCCGCACGACGGGCACTCGTCCGCACGCTGGATCACGCTGCACTGCTGCCGGGCTGGCGGGGCACGACCCCGTACTACTGGCTGCTGGCCTGCTCACAGATCATCCAGTCCGCCGAGATCGTCTTACGCGATGATCCCAGCGCGAGCTACCTGGTCGAGAAGTTCAGCAAGGGCGTCGAAATGCTGGCGCGCGGCACGGGCGAGATGGTGCGTTACGGTAATTCGCCCCCGGCGATCCGACGTTTCCACGAACAACTTGCTGCGCAAGATGGGAGGCATTCCGATGTCGCCCAATGAAACCGTCACGCAAACATTGACCGGCAATGGGCTGATCTTCGAACGGACCGAACGGCCCGGCGGCAAGGTCCCCTGGTGGTGGGTGCGCGACGAACGCCACGTGTCCAAAGCCCAGTCGCAAACATACCGCCACCGCGAAACGCTCAAAACCTACGGCTGTCGCTGGTCCAAAAAACGGCGGAGTTGGTATTTTATCGGTGCAGATTTACCGGATGAGATCGCCGCTCTGGCAGGTCCGCAAGACA
>ENA-OSEO01001970-OSEO01001970.1-sediment-metagenome-genome-assembly--contig:-NODE-1970-length-32411-cov-3.079483_pt1 | contig 32411 bp, 23 predicted proteins | sample MGYA00237883_ERZ534232 | MGnify/ENA metagenome assembly ERZ534232 | reverse complement strand
ATTACTTAAATTTTTTCTTTGATGAAATACTTCATCCGGGTAAACCAGCCCACTCCGAAAAGCCCCATCAGGTAAAGAGCGATGGTCGGCGCTTCGGGGTTGGGAGATGGGATTTGGCCGGAAGGAGAATATACGTAATCATTGAGAAGAACGGATCCGGTTAATCCAAATCCAGTGGTTACGCTATCGGCGGTCATCGTATCCCAACCCCACCAATTTTTGCTTGTCATGTAAAACCAATCACTTGTTTCGGATAGCAGTGTGGCTCCTGGTCCGGATCCGTCAAAGAACGTTCCCAAATAGCCGCCAGAAAAGACCCCGGTACTTACGTTCGCATTGGCGGGATCGTCTATGGAATTATTTGAGAAAATTGTCGCTTTGCTCTTGTCATAATCGATCCTCATGGACCCTAACCCAGTCCCTGCCGTCTCTGTAACCCTATAGAAGTAGCCATAAACATCATTAAACGAGGAACTCGTCAAGCCAAATAATTTCTCAGGGGTAAAGTTTGTATAAGCGCTATTGGCTTCATCCCAGTTTTGGGGTGCGGTGAATTTGAATTCCACATCAAATGCATCCCCAGCTGTGGTGGTATATGAAAAAGTAATCGGATTATAATCCCAAAATCCAAAATCCGCTGTCGAGCCTGCAAAGTCGCTGACATTGTAAGACGTCGAGGGAATATCCCAAAATGGAGCGGTATATGCTTGGGGAGCAAAAAGCAGAACCGAGACCAGCATAGCAAACACAACTATCCGCTTTGGTTTCATTTTTAACCTCTTTTCTTTTGGGGAGCGCATGAAAACCTCAACAAAACAAAGACACAAATTTTATAGACAATAGTATATCGCAATGGGGAGAAATTGTCAATAAAATAATCGTCCATTATCCGTGGGGGGCCGGGGTGGAGCCTTCCCAAACGGGTCGTCAGGATAGGACGAGGGCTTGGTATTGAAAATTTCTTTGCCGCCCGCTCAATTTTTTCCCCGATTCCGAACCGTTCAACTGGGAAGAGACCTGCCGCAGGATTTTCTCGGCGTCAACCTTTTCGGCTTCCCGAAAGTGTCCCTTCATGCTGATGGCTAAATTCAGATTTTTTTCCGCCTCGGCAAAATTTTTCAGGCTGAATTGAACGAGCCCGATATGATAGGGGATAACCCTGAGATAAGGATTGAGCCGGTAGGCCTTCTCGAACAAGGCGAGCGCTTCTTTTAACTCGCCCTTTCGGTACTTGATCCAGCCGAGCGTATCGGTTATCCTCCCATCTTGGGGCACGAGCGTTCTTGCACGTTGCGCATACTGCTCAGCCAAGCCTATCGTATCGTTCTGATCGGCATAAATACTCGCCAGATCATTGAGAGATATGGCATCGTCCGGATTCAGTTCGATCGCTTTTTTATAATTTTTGATCGCTGACGCTATGTCCCCTTTATTTCCATTCACGATGGCCATTCTTTGATAGGCTTCATAGGATTGGGGTGCAAGTTCCGCAACCCTCTGGAAAAGTGTCAATGCCTGATCGGGTTTGCCCGTAAAGAGGTAAAGATTTCCCAGAATCATCCGTGTTTCCGTTTCTGTGGGAAACAACCGGTTGTGATCCTTCAAAAGATTCTCCGCTGTTTCGGGTTTGCCTTCTCGGATATAAATATTCACAAGGTTTTTTAATGGCGCCGGGTTGTCTTTACGGGCGTTGTATGCGGCCTTAAAATTTATTTTCGCCTCCTCGATATCGCCAGTCGCCATATAGGCAACCCCGAGCAGATTGTAAAACGGCGCCTTGAGCTTGTTTTCGGCGACCGCTCTTTTCGCCCCCCGAATCAGGCTGTCGTAATCTTTTTTCCGCAAATACTCCTCGAGGGCATCATGGCTGGACCGAACCTGCCGGATCTCCTTTCTTGCGACGCCCACGGAGCCTTTTGCCAGCGTCAGAAGCCTTTGGTCGTCCCGATCCAGCCACCCTTTTTCTTCCAGCAGTTCCAGTGTTTTTACACTGTCTTCATACAACCCGAGAGCACTCTGATTTCGCGCAAGCAGCCGGATTGCCGGGATGTCCATTTCCTTGGATTCGAACATCAGGCTCAGCCACTTGAGCGATTCGTAGTATTTTTCGGTGTGGTAATATGCCAGGGCCGTGTTGTAGCGGTAATTTTTTCGCGTATGATAGGCATCGGGCAGCCGGGAAAAAAAGTTGACCGCCTCCTGGTACCGGCCGATGGCAGTATAAACCAGCGCCAGGGTATAGAGGGCTTCGAATTCCTTGTCATTTTTTGCGATGATGGTTTCGAGCAACTGCAGGGCGATGTCGTTTTCCCCCTTGCCGTAGTGCAGCATGGCAAGGGTGATGGCCGGGGGGCTGAAATCCGGATTCAACGAGAGGGTCGCCCGAAGCTCGGCCTGTGCGGCCTCTATGTTCTTTTTTTCCAGATACAACCCGGCCAGAGCGTAATGCACCTCCCAGTTTCCAAAGTTCAGTTCGAGGGCCTTGCCGAATGCCTTTTCGGCCTCATCGACCCGGCCCATCAGCATGTAAACATTTCCGGTTAATTGGGAAACCCTGTAGTTGTTCGGTGCGGCAAGGTGGGCTTCGATCAGTTCCTTTAGGGCATCTTCCGCCCTCTTTTCGAGCAAAAAGCCCCGGGCCCGCATCATCCGGCTTTCAACCGGCATCTTTTCTTTTATCGTATCGGCCAGTGAAAACAGCCCTTTGGTGTCTTTTTTTTCCAGAAGGATGGCTTCGAGTTTGTCGATCGAATCCTGATACCCGACGTCGTAACGAACCACCTGGCGCAGGGCGGCTTCGGCTTGGGTGATGTCGTTTTGTTTCATGTAGACGACGGCAAGGAAATAATGCCCCTTCACATAATCCGGTTTGATTTTGAGCGCATTGCGCATATCGATGATCGCCTGCTCGTATTTTTCTTCCTTGGCCAGCGCATCACAGCGATTGATCAGGCGGTGGAAACGCTTTTCCGGATCGAGTCGTGCATAGACGCTATACCCCCCGACAATTACCCCCACAAGCAACGCCGCCAGCAACGAGAGTTTGAAGACCTTGAAAAAGGTGAGCCGGCGATACCAGAAGCCCACCGCTTCGTTGACGGTTTCCATCCGCCGGTAATACCGCTGAAAGAAACGGCTCCGCATGATCCGCCATCTGAACTTGAAGATAAGGACCAGATACAGGATGATGACGGCGATGAACAGTTTTTCGACGAGAAGTGATTTTAAATCCATGATGATCAGCAACTACACCGTTTTTTTATTGAGCGGTGCCCTGGAGCTTTTCCCTGCTTTCCAGCATGGGCAAGACCGTAACGATTCCGGCCACCAGCCAGAACGGTTCCATGATTCTTACGATAATAAAGGTGTTGGATCCGATGGCATGAAACAAAAGCCCCGTATAGCCTGCGACAAAGCCGTTGATCAATCCTTTATAATAGGGAGCGTTGACCTGGTGAGCGTTGGCCCAGGACAGCTTATAGATCGAATAGAGCAGATACAGGAATGCGGCCAGCCCGAAAACACCGGTTTCCACAAACACCTTGGGATACTGTGCGTCCAAAAAGCGATACCCGGTCACCCCGTGACCGAAAAAGGGGTGTTTTACGCTGTCCTTTACCGCGTTCTGCCAGCTGGCGATACGGTCCGAGGTGGAGGTGTCCAGTTTGAATTGGCCGATCTTCATTTGCCCGTATTCTGTCGGCTGCCTGAAGGTAAACAAAATCCTGTCCTTCACCGCGGAGGGGAGCAAAAAGGGACTTAAAAGCAAGAACAGCCCGATAAGCCCCAGCACCAACACCCGCCGTTCGCTCTGAAACCCCAAAACGATGGTTGCAGCCAGCAGCCCCAGATAACTGGACCGGGATTGGGTAAAGAGCAACGGCGGGATAATGGCGATGATCAATACCATCATCCATCTTTTCAGCTTGTAGTTCTCGATTTTGGCGCGCAACCCTACCGCCACGGCCAATAGAAACAGCAGATACCCGCCGAAGGTGTTCGGCTCGCCGATTTCGCCCTCAAACGGGGCGCTTACCCTTCCACCGCCCGGTATTTGCCAGAGGCCGTAAAGACAAACGATAAAGCCGGTCAGAAACATCAACAGGAGAAACCGATTGGCCTGTTTCCGGCTTTCAAGGTAGTTGATCACCATGAAATAGACGATAAAGTATTCGAAATATTTCATCACAAAAAAAAAGCCGGTTTTTACATGGACCCGGCCGCCCATAACGCCGAGCCCGGTGGATACGATGCAGACGGCAAGATACAAAAAAATGGGGCGGTTCAATGGGGTTTTCATGAACAGGCCGAGTTCTTTATGAACCGCGGTCTTTGCAAACCAGCTAAACCCGATGACCAGCAGAATGAAGTCGTCCAGGCGCAGCGTAATGCCCCTTCCCAAAGAGGCGCCGGTGGTATCCCCCGCCATGAATTCCGGGGAAAGCAGCATGGAGAAGATCAGGATATAGAGCCCCAACTCATTGTTGATGAATGCACCGATAAAGATCGCCAACCCGATGACCGACCAGAGCAGCAGAGAGGGCGAAAATTGAGTGGCCGCCATCCCCATAAATACGGCGATGATCATGAAAAGAGCCAGCAGGAGGAAGAATCTTAAGGAGACGGTTTCCATTAAATTGGATGGCGTCCTTTGCGCCTTTGCGAGAAACCTTTTTTGGCTGGAAAGAACCGCTAGGGTTTGAGGAGCACGGTGATCATTTCGGTCAGCGTGTTCCAGAAAAGTCCGATGAGCAAAAGTGTCAACGCACCGATGGCGGCGATCAACGGAACGACTTTCCCGGAGGGGATCAGCTTTTTAACGAATTCGAGCACCCCTTTTACATCGGGCGGCTTCATCTTCTTTTGCTTTTTCTCCTTGGGCGGTCCGTAATAGTAATGGGCCTGATACTTGAAATAATCGGGTCCCACCTCGGGCTTGACATTGTTCAGGATGACCCCCAACACTTTCGCGTTGATGTTATCCAGGGCGGCCTTGGCGCGTTTCAGGACCCCGCGGCCGATTTGTCCCACCTTGTAAACGAGGATCACCCCGTCTGCCATGGGCGCGATTTCAGTGGCGTCCGCCACGGGAAGAATCGGGGGTGCATCGATAAAGATAAAGGTATAGTTGTCATATACGGCCTTTATGAAATCGTGGAACCGTGAAGAGCGCAATATCTCCGAAGGGTTGGGCGGAGACGTGCCTGCGGTCACGATGTGGAGGTTGTCGAGGCCCTGGGTGTGAAGGATCTCGTCGATATCGAAGTCGCCGAGCATCACATCGGTGATGTTGTTGATGATATCCTTCCAGTGGTAATTTCCCAGCACGTAATCGGTAAGGCCGGGCTCCCTGCTCAGGCCGAACATTCGATGGATGGTCGGTTTGCGCAGATCCGCTTCCACCAGGAGCACCCGCTCACCGGCCTGGGCCATGCTGAGCGCCACATTGATCACATTGAAGGTTTTGCCTTCCTGCACAAACGAACTGGTGATCAATATGGCCTTAGCCTTTTTCTCTCTGCTGACAAACTGAAGGTTCGTGCGCAGCGACCGGAAGGCTTCGGCCGCAAGCGATTGGGGTTCGAAATGGGTCACCAGATATCGGCCGCGGCGTCTTTCCGTGCCGCCTTGCGCCCTTGCACTTTCATCCGGCACATCGATCTCTATGAAAGGAATAAGCCCCTGAACCGGCACCCCGATCAGGCTCTCCACATCTTCGATGGTCCCGATGGAGGTGTCCAGGGTTTCGGCCACAAAGGAAAAAACCACCCCGACAATGAGGCCCATGACCACCCCGGTCACGACGATCATAAACTTGGAGGGAAGGTTGATGGGGCTGGTGGGTATCAGGGCCGGGCGGATGATCGTCACCTCTTCGATTCTTCCCGATTCCTGGATCCGCACCTCCTGATACTTGGTTTTAAGATGGGAATAGAGCGATTCCTGGAGCTTCACCTCCCGCTGAAGACGATCGAGCTGGAGGGCTTTTTCCGGGACGTTCTGATTTTCCTTTCTCAAACTCTCGAGCTTTTCTTCAAGCTGGCTTTCCCGCTTTCGAATGCCCACAAGAAAGACCTGAAGCTCTTTCTTGAGTTCATTGATCAGGGTCTTGATCCGATCGTTCAGATCGACGACTTCCGGGTGTTTGTCGGTAAAGTCGGCGATGAGGGTTTCTCTTTTCAAGATCAATGTATTGAGGGACGCACTCATGGTGCGGATCGGGGAATCTTCCGCTTCAAATGGGAAAAACGCCCCTTCGAGATTCTTAAAATCATCCTTTGCGCTTTCAAACATTTTTAGGCGTATCGTCGCCTCGTCGATGACGCGCTTTGTCTTTTCGATTTCCGATTCGGTGGAAGAGATCTTGCCGAGGGTCTCCATGGCCTGGGAGCCCAGTGCGGACAGAGAATAGCTCTCCTTGAACGATTTCAAGGTGTCTTCGGCCTCTTCAAGCCGTTTTCCGGTATGATCCAGCTGCTTTTCGATAAAGGATTTGGTTTCAAAGGTCTGACGATTCCGCTCCTGGATATTGTACCTCCGAAAGGCGTTGGCCACGGTGTTGGCCACAAGGGCGGTTTCCTCCCTGTTTCTTGAGGTGACGATGATGTTGATCACGTTGGTGCCGGCTTCCTGTTGGGTCCGCACCATGGATTTTAACCGGAGAATGACGTTAAGGTAGCTCTTGTTGCTCCGAATTTCTTCTTCGCTCAGCACTTTCGGGAGCCAGCCCATCAACTTGGCGGCCTGCTCCAGCACCGGGAAGCTTCGGATGATAAACGCCTGGGTGGTGATGTTTTCTCCGGTGTCCCAAAACGGCATGAACATGCCGGGCAGCATGGTGGCGCTGCGCTCGATCTTTACCGACGCGCTGGATTCATACAGGGGGATCGGTTCTTTGAGCTTTGCAAAACCGTAGCTGGAAAGTCCGACGAGCACGACCATGAGGATCACGATGAGCTTTCGCTTTCGGAGGATCCTCCAGTAGTCTCTCAGATCGACATCATACTGGGGCATTTATCCTATCCTAAAAGGTCACACGAAATGCATCCGTGTTCTGCGCATACGCATCCCTGATGACCGCAGGGGTTAGGATCAGTCTGATCAACGGAGAAATCTGCTGCATAAACCGATTGACATCCCCGACAAAACTCCGGGGCACATACACGAGGTCTCCGTTTTTCAGCGCGATGTTCTGGGACTGATCCCCCTGTTCGATCAGGGCTTTGAGGTTCACGGAGATCACCTCCGGTCGGGAGATGTCGCCGCGAACGATCTTGGTGCTGCTTTCCTTTGCATATACCGTGAAGCTTCCGGCCTCCGAAATCGCATCGAAAATGGGAAAATCCGATCCGGTAAAATTATAGACCCCCGGTTTGCCGACCTCTCCGAAGAGAAACACCCGGTTTTCCGCTTTGGAGATGGTCGGAACCAGGATCAGATCCCCGTCGTCCAGGATGACGTCCTGGCTTATGTCTCCCTGAACGATCACTTTGAAAAGATCGACATTCAACGATTTGCCGTCCTGCCTGCGCACCCGGATCCGGTTGAGGTTGGCATCGTTGGTGGGGCCGCCCGCGGAGTTGATCATTTCCAGCAGCGACACTTTCCCGCTCAAGACATATTTGCCCGGACCGGATTGCCGGGTTGCCGTTGAAACCGTCTGGATCGCCCCGCTTAAGGTCACGAATTTGCTGCTGTGCCGCTTGACGATGACATCGAGCGCAGGGCGCTTGAAAAAGTCCTTTAACGCGCTGGTGAGCAGTTCGTCCAGTTCATTGGCCGTAAGCCCGGTTACCTTGAGGTCCTCGACAAACCCAAAGGAGATGTTGCCGTCGGGCCGGACCAGGACTTCCTGGGTGGTGCTGGTCGCACCTCTCCACAGGATGATCTGAAGGGTATCCCCGGGACCGATGCGATACAGCGGAGTGCCACCGATGGTTTTAAATACGCTGTTTTCCGTGATAAATTCCGGTCCGATCTGGGTTTCCGTACTCGGTAGCTCTCGGACGGTCTGGGCAAGCGGGGGGGCGGGTTTGCCCCCTTTTCCCATCCATACCCTGATGCCTTCGCCGTAGCTTGCAGCGCACAGATCGCTTCGACCGTCTTGATTCAAATCCCCGACCACCATCCCGTAGTATATGCCCCGGGTCGGGAACCGTCCGAGGATCGGGCTCCATTTGTTTCCTCCCATGTTTTTCCAGGCGGATATCCCCTGATCGTCTATGGATCCGGCAATAATGTCCGGCTTGCCGTCGCCATCCAGATCCGACGGGATGGCTTTCCAGAAGCTTCCCTTATCCACAGGTCCGGGGGCCTTTGTGAAACCGCCTTTTCCGTCCCCGAGAAAAATTCGAATGCCGTTCCGATAGGTTCCGGCCAGCAGATCCGGGTTCCCGTCACCGTTGAAATCGCAAGTGCTGAGCGCATAAAAACTTCCCATCTCCAGGGGGGCGACCGAGGACCAGCTTCCCGTACCGTTTCCGAACCATACCTTCAGCGCGCCGAACGGCCCCCAGCCGGCACCGGCGATGTCCAACTCACCGTCTTTGTTGAAGTCGGCCAGGAGCACATCCATGAAGATGCCCTCGTTTGTCGGTCCTGACTCCACCGGCCAGTTGCCCTTGCCGTCCCCCAGCCAGACCTGGATACCGCCTTCACCCTTTTCCGTGGAGTTGGCCGCTAGGATATCGTCGAAACCGTCCCAATTGATGTCGGTCGCCTGAATGCCTTCATATTCCCTGACTTCGATGGGGCTGATCCCCTGAATCCACTTCCGGCCGGCCTGATTCAGCCAGACCATGATGCCGAGAGATTCCCGATGAACGGAAAAAACCAGATCCATCAATCCGTCGTTGTTGACGTCCGAAACCGAGACCGAGCGAACGCTGGCCTTGGTCGGCAGGGCCTGAAATTCGGGGAACCGACCGGTGCCGTCCCCGTACCAAACCGCCACCGTGCCCGGTATCTCGGATCCGCCCGCGATATCCAAATGGCCGTCGTTGTCGAAATCCGCCAGCGCAACGGTTCGGTACTGACCGGAGGTGATCAACCCCCCGGCTTCGCTCCAGGGTGCCGGCGGGGGTAATTTTGAATCGCCCTGTTTTTTTCTGGAACACCCCGCTGTCAAAAAGAGCGCGGCGGCAAGCCCGGCAACCAGAAGGATTCTTATGGCGTTTAATCCATGACGTTTACGTACCATCGTTCTATTTGATATCCTCAATGGCCTCATTGACGATCTTGGCATCCACCAGCAAGGCTTTACGCATATAACCGATCAGGAGACATCGATCACACGTGTTGTTGATCCGAAGGGGGATCCCGTCGGTAAATTTATGCAATGCGGCGATGGCCTCCTTGGAAAATGTTCCGCGGCCTGCTCCGGCCCCCTTCATCTTAAAAAGGATATACCGCATGGTATTCTGAAGATCCAAGGGTTCCAGATGGTACTTGACCCCGATCCGTTCCTTAAGCGGCTGCAGTCCGTTTATCCGATCCAGCAGGGCCGGCTGCCCCAAAAGAATCAGGGTAATCAGAAACCGTCCGTCTTGGTGCAGGTTGAGCAGCATCCTCAGTTCGTCGAGGGTGGCTTGATTTTCAATCACATGGGCTTCATCGACAACCAGGATGGTGGTGAGGCCCTTTTCGGCACTTTGGTGCAAGCGCCGGTGAAGCTGACTGAGCAGGACGGTTTTGGAATCTGTTGCCGCTTTTTCATTGAAATTCAATAAAATCGCGCGAATCAGATCCACCGGGTCCAGGGCCGGATTGAAAAGAATCTGGAAGTCGTACTTTTCGGGGGTCAGTTGTCTGAGAAAGGCTTTTGCGACGGTGGTCTTTCCGGAACCCACCGACCCGGTCAACATCGCCACCCCTTTTCGGTGCTCGCTGGCATAGAGCAAGCGAACCAGGGCCTCCTCATGCTGGGGCGATCGAAACAGTGTATCCGACGGCACGTTTTCAAACGGGGCGATTTTCAGCCCCCAGTAATCTAAATACATTGCTTCCTGGGTCTCCTGTCAAAGCGATCATTTCGACGATAATTGAAAGATTTCCTGATCACCGACGGCATCCACGATGTACAGCAGCGTTTCTTTGGACAGGTCCACGATTCTTTCCATCAATACCCGTTGATTCTGTGAATCCAAAACGATCTGGATTTTGGGCCGCATCGGGTATTCCGGATCGGTTTCGATGACCTTTCCAATGGCATTGGAATTCAGGCGCACATAACTGGATAAAGGGAAAATTGAAAAAATACTGAAAAGCGCCTTTAGATGCTTGCGGCGAAATCCCTTCTTGTTGTGCCGGATGATCTCTTTTACCGCGGTGAAGTGCAAAAACTTTTCCCTTTGCGGTCTCGAGTGGATCAACGCTTCATACACAATAACCAGGCCGATGATCTGGGCATATTCGTGAATTTCGTCCCCCTGCAGACCGTTTGGATACCCGGAACCGTCGATTTTTTCATAGACCTGCAACGCGGTTTCGGCAAGGTACTTATACTCATCCCCGTACTGCCGAAGAATCTTGAACGAATAATTCGGCCGCTCCCGGAGCATGTATATCTCTTTCTGGGTCAATTTGTTCTGTTTGAAGACGATCTCCTTGGGGATCAGCGCCATGCCCACATCATGGAGCAGCGCGGCCATACCGATCTCAACCTGTCTGTCCTTGCTGAAGCCGAGAAACTGCGCCATCTTAATGGTGAAGATGGCGGTATTGACCGAGTGATTGACAATGAAGTTGGTAGGGTTGTCATGGTGAATGGCGTTGATAAACAGTGGATCGTTGGGAAGCCGGACTTCGACCATTTGGTGCATGATTTTAAATCCGGGATGAAGGGAAAACACCCTGCGTCGACCCACCGCTTGCAGGACCTGCTCGAGATACTCGGTCGTTGCGTCATAGAGCCCTTTTCTGCTCTTTTCCATTTCTTTGCTGACAGGTTGCAGCGCAGCATCCTTTCCCCGCGCTGCAGGATCGTCCCCGATTGCAGGGGCCGGTTTTTGTTCGCTGTCGATCTCTTTTAAGGGAACAGGGCTTTCGCTTGCGTCGTGCCCCTGGGGTCCAGGCTGTTTGCTTGCCACCGGGCTTGGGGGGGGTATGTTTTCAAAAGCGAGATCCTTGAAAAGGAATCTGTCCGCTACGCTGTCCGTATTTTCCTCGGCATTTCCATTCAACATGGCATCGTTGTGTTTCCGGGCTTTGCTGAAATCGGGTACGGGTTCCGGTTTTTGGGCTAAGCCGACCGGAAGCAGATCGCTGAAACTAAAAGACCTGTTCTGCCGGGGTTCCGATTTAATTTTTGGAACGGGTCTTTTCTTTGGCTTAGGCTGCTGGGGAACCAGATTCAACCGTCTAAAGTCGACCATGCCGAATATACCTGTTTGATATCAAAAAAACGTTCTCTTTGATTATTTAAATTATTAAAAATAATATGAAAACCGGCTGTTGTCAAACTTCATTTGGGCATCCGGCCACAAATACAGCCCTTATCATTCATCAATTTGGCGGTACTTTTGCGCCAATATAGTGATGACGGTGTGCCCCGAGGCACAAAGGTGATCCTATTCATCCGATTTGTGCCGGGGCGGGGGGTGCGCCGTCGTGTCTATCGGATGACTGGTTACGATATCCGGCTCGAGGCATTCTGCGGACAGCTTCCGGCCTCTTCTTTCAAGAATGGTGATCAGCACAACGATTATGCCCGCCTGTGCCATAAGCAGGAAGGCGTCGACGGCGCGTGCATTGCGAAGCGCGATGGCGCTTGCGCCGAGGCAAAAATTAAGAGAGAAGATAAAAATGACGCTCTTCCTTCCGCTGCCGAGCACATGATCCAGTCGGTGATGCAGGTGGTCCTTTCCCACATATTCCACCCATTGTCTGAAATTGACCACCTTTCCGGTGAGGATCCGATCCGCCGTGATATGGATCATATCAAAAATGAGGACCCCGAAAATTAGGATCGGAGGGGCCAATGCCTCCACCGGGTTGTCTGTGGACCATTCTCCGTATACCGCCACACAGGCCAGAATAAAACCGATCGTGGTACTGCCGGCATCCCCCAGGAACAGCAGCGCCTTTCCCTTTCCTCTGAAATTAAAGGGCATAAACCCCAGACAGCCGGCCATCATTGCAATGGCAATCCAGCCGAGAAACGGTTGATCGGTTTGAAATGCCGTCATCCCCAGGAAAAATGAGATAATCCCTCCAAGACCCGCAGCCAGTCCGTTCATTCCGTCGAAAAAATTCATGGCGTTGGTGATGCCGATAATCCACATGACGGTAAGGAATACATTGCCCGCCAGGGAAAGGGGTCCGAGGGATTCCGGAATGACCTTAAGAATGATTCCAAATCCCATCACAATCACCGCACAAACGATTTGTACAATCAACTTGACAGATGCGGATATTTCTCTAACATCGTCGACAATTCCAAGCGTAAAGAGCAGAGAGGAAGCCGTTAGGATGGCCCACAGCTTGATTGAGAAAATACCATTGATCAATAGGGCGGCGAGAAAGGCGACAAAGATCGCCACCCCCCCCAAGAGCGGGGTGTCGGTGAAATGGACCTTCCGATCGTTGGGCCGGTCCACAATATTCCATTTTCGAGCCATTCGGATACACAAAGGGGTCAACGCAAAAGACAGGGTAAACGAGGTGGAAAAGATATAGGCCCACCTGAGACCGGTATCGATAAAAAAATTTCGAACCTGGGGCAACAAAAGGATGACGTAAAGCACGGTAACCGGAATATGAAAGTATCGGGTGATATCAGGGTGTGGATTGGAGCTGTGCACGTTTCAATTTTCCTTCGGCGGACTTGAGCGTTTCCACGATATAAGACGCATGTTTATCTGAAAGCGACGGATAGATCGGAATGGAAAGCGTGTGATGGTACACCCGATCCGTAATTCCAAATCCGTCCCGACCATGGTTCCGGTGAAGCGGGCGATAGATGGGGCGGCCGCACTCGATCCCCTTTTGATTTAAGGCATCAATCCACGGTTGTGCATCCATTCCAAGATCGATCACATATCGGTAATAGATGTGACCTGTGCTGTTGGTGGGCAGCCTGAGGTCATCCAATTCCAACTCCCGGCTGTAAAACCGGGCCAGCGATCTTCTCCGTTTAACGAACCCATCCAGGCGGTTAAGCTGGACAAGTCCTATGGCTGCTTGAATATCGGTCATCTTGTAATTGAAGCGCATACAAGCATCCGCTCTTTTGTCGTATTCTCTTAGCTCCCTGATGCGATCGATGATCTCACCGGATGCCGAAAACACCATCCCGCCTTCCCCGGTGGTAATCACTTTGGTGGCGTAGAATGAAAACACGGCAATCTTTCCAAAGGTTCCCACCGGTTTTCCCTGATGGGTTGCGCCGATCCCCTGGGCGCAGTCTTCAATCAGGGGCACATCCAGAGCAAGAAGGGCCGTCAAATCGGCGGATAGACCGAAAAGGTGGGGGACGATAACCGCTTTGGTCTTTTGGGTGATACGCCTCTTCACATCATCCGGGTCGATGTTGTACGTTTCGGGAACGATTTCGGCAAACACGGGGGTGGCCCCGACATACCGGACGGCATTGAGCAGGGCGGAACAGACAAAACTCGGAAGGATAATCTCATCGCCTGGACCCACCTCGAGCGCAAGCAGCGATAGATGCAGTGCGGCGGTTCCCGAACTGGTGCACGCAGCGTCCCCGCCGCCGAATCTGCGAGCAAAGGACTGTTCAAATTGTTCGACGACGATACCCTGTGCAATGTGGCCTGATTGGATCACCTCGGCCGCTCTGCCGGCCTCTTCCCTGCCCAGACTCGGTTTGGAATGGGGGATTTTAATGCGGACGTGTGACATGGGTATCCTTAACGCAAAATATTGATAAAGAGTCTCTGTGCCTGGAAAGCTTCCGCATATTTTACCCTTCCCTGTATGCCCCGAAAGGTTGCCGTGGAGCAGGCGAGTTCAAGGATGGTAAGATCCTCAATATTGGTTTTTGTGATTTGCGATCGATGGGCCTTGAGCGATTCCATTTTTTTATCCAGCGTATGGGTGATATCCACATATACCTGGGGATTAAAGTTCTGGGTCGTGGGACCTTCATAAAAGAGGACATTTCGAATATAGCGCGTTGCGGACAGGGTAACGTCGGCAAGATGCCGGTGGTCCTGATGGGTATCTTCAAAATAGCTGCAGAAAATAAAATCCGGTTTGATCTGGGAAATGACGGTTTCGATTTTGCTGATGACCTCTTTGTTTACCATAAGGAGGGTATCCTCATAGCCTCCCCAGAAAACCCCCCGAGCCCCTAAAATTTGCTGGGAGTCGAGCTGCTCGCGGCTCCGGATAGCGGCAGCACCGCCCTGTTCCCCTTGGGTCATGATCATCAGAAAGACCTGATGGCCCCGCTCTGCGAATTTGATCAACGTTCCGCCGCATCCGAATTCGATATCATCCGGGTGCGCACCGATGGCCAGGACATTCATTTTTTCCATAACGACTCCATCTTTATTGATACTAACTGTCTCGAAATAGTATTTTATTACCTATTGTCCATCCATAAATAGCCTTTATTCCCCTCCCCCTCGATGGGGGAGGGTCAGGGTGGGGGTGATAATCCATTGATAATATACATAAAACAGGTATCGAATGTCCCCCTCCCCTAACCCCTCCCACCAGGGGAGGGGAATTTATGGATGAACACTACCTAATGTCCTCTCCTTTGACGGGAGGGGAAATTCGACTTTTTACAGCCCGTCAATTATGAGACCCTTAATAAAACCCTCCGGATTCTATAACCCTCAGACTCTCCGGACCGCAGTTGAACACAAGGTCCACCACCGACAGATGGGACTGGAAACTACCGTAACGCTGGGGGTAGACCGGGTGGTTGAATCGATGAAATCGGACGGTCAGACCCCTCTCCTTGCATCGATCCAGGTTCATGTATTTCGCGCCGTCCGGTCCGGACAGGTAAATGTCTCCTCCAACGGATTTGCAGATGTCGATGAGTCGATCCGTGGGATCTTCGCTCAAATTCAATCCGGATGCCGAAATCGTCCTTGTGTTGATCTTCATCATCCGGCACAGCCGCTCAACCAGATGGATGTTCAGCGGGGATAAGAACCGCCAATCCTGTGCATAAACCGATTCGAAACATCCGATAACGTCTTTAAAAAAAGGGGCTTTGCCATAATTGGTGATCAGCGCCTGAAGATGTTTATGCTTCCAATCCACGGTATTGTTGATCGCGACGGTATTGATCTTCTGCGGATATCGATACAGAACCGGTACGGTTAACCACTGCCGGTTTTGTGCGGTCTTGATTTGGTTTCGATTCTGCCATTCATTTTTTTTATACTGGACATTGTCGAGAAAACAGAAGATGTCGGCTTGGCGAAGTTTGTCAAAGTAGCCGAGCCAGGGGAGGTATTGGGGTTGATGAATGGCTACGATCAATTCTTAGAAGCCTCTTTCGGCCCTCGCATCGCAAAAACCGGGTTTGAAAGCAATCTGCCAAGCTCTCTGCTGCGTGCCTCCACACGATAAAAGGTTTTCCCGGTCCAGTTGTCCGGGTCCCTAAACTCGATGGTAAGCGGGGTATCCCCGCGAAACTCGGCGATCCGTTTACCGCTCCTGTTTAGGGTAACGACAATCGGGTATCTTCCCCTGTCCGAAGCGGATACCAAAATCCGGACAACCGGTGTATTATCCAGCCGAACCCCGGCGCCCATGTCCGCTGCCTGGCCGGCAAGGGAGTCTCTCACCGAAATGCCATCGAGACGGAAGAGGGCCCGTCCCCCCTTTTCCAGGGCGTACATTTTCCCCTTGGCCATTGCCTCCAGAACCGCGGCAACGGTTTTTTCACGAACCAGGAAAACCGTTTGATAGGTGTCCAGTCCGATCCCATCCCGGTCTGCATGATAATCGCTGCCGGAGATTACCCAGGGAGGCCGGGATCTTTTGTCCGCGCAAAACTCGGAAAGGGCCGTATCCCACTGTTTCCCTGGGTCCGTCATCATGACCTCATCGCCGTAGATACCTGAAAACCCGGTATAATTCCGGGTTTCCAGGATTGCATCCGGGTACGGTTTGGTCATCAACCGGATCGGGCCTATGGTGACGCCGTCTTTCGCATATTTGGATTCCGGATGAGCCCAGAAAACCAGTCCTTTGCGGTCTCGCGCATAGTCGATGAGTTCCTGAAAGGGGGCTGCTCCCTGATCTCCGTGGTATGGATCGAAGCGGGAACTCTGAAAGGGGTGATGGTTTATCGATAACATAAGGCTGAAAAAACAGATGACGATACCAACGGCTCTTAAAATTCCTTTCTGAAAAATGAGGATCAATGAAAGGAAAAATGCCCCCAGAAAAACGATCGTGCGGGGAAGATGCTGTTTAACATACCTGAGTGAGAATCCACGGTGGAGCAGGGGCAGATTGCGGTAGTCATCCGGGTGCTTCATACCGATGACCAGCAGTTCCTTCCGGTAATCGTGCGCGGTGAGATTCTTTTTAAACGGGCTCCCCGTCCAAAAATAAAACGGCGACGACTGAACCCCGGGTATGACCAGCACCTCTTGTTGCTGCTTGTTCAGCTCACTGATCGTAAGCAGGTACTTTTCGGGCCCAGCTTCAAGGACGGATCTTCTTTTCTCTCTTTTTTTGATAAGGTTTCGAAAAGGGAAAATACCATACTCCATGACCACCAGGTCATGATCGGTGGGAATCAGTACCTCCAATCCCTTTTGTTTCCCCTTCTGTACAAGCTCATCCAGCGTGTGCTGCCCGGAGCTGAAGGTAGTATGCACATGAATTGCCCCGGCAAGCTGCATGTATTGCTGGGCCAACGCGGCGCCGGAAAAGACCAAAAGGAAAACAGAGGCGCCGGAAACCCCCATCAGCCATCCACAAAGCAATGTGCGGGGGTTCTTCACCGCAACCCCACCCAAACGTCGAGGCCCAGGGAGAATCATAATTCAAGAAGCTTCCGATAAAGCGAATCGATTTTAGCCACCATGGATTCCAAACCAAAATTTCGAGAGATTTCCTTACCGCAGGCCCCCATTTGTCTTGCCAGGTTCGGCTGGGCTAAAAGGCAGCCGATGGCTTCGGCCAGCGCCTTTTCATCCCCTGGAGGCACCAGCAGCCCGTTTTTGCCGTCTCTGACAAGATCGGTGATACCGCCGGTTCGGCTGGCCACGACGGGTTTCCCGGCAGCCATGGCTTCGACCAGTACCCGTCCCATACCCTCGTTTAGGGATGGGAGCACAAACACGTCCAAAAGGGGCAGGATTTCATGGACATCCTCCCGCCAACCCAGAAACTTGACCTTGTCCGAAGCGCCGTGTTTGGCGGCATGTGCTTGCAGCGAATGTAAAAGGGGGCCTTTGCCGACATAAACCAGTTCGATATCCGGGTAGGATTTCCAAAGCTCAAGCATTGCATTGAGCAAAACCATCGGGGCCTTGATCGGAAGCAGCCAACCGACGGTGCCGACCACTCGGGTATTGGGGTGAAGATTCAAGGATCGCCGTTTCACCTCCCTGGCCGAGGGCGATATTCCATAGCGAGCGATGTCAACCCCGCTGTGGATGACGGAAATCCGGTCAGGCAAATAAAGAGACCACCTCAGATAATCGTTTTTTTCACCTTCGGTCAGTGCAATCACATGATCGGTGACCGGGGCTGTCAGTTTTTCCAGAAAAAAAAACAGATTGGATCTTAATTTGTCGAAATGGCCGTAAAAGACATGGCCATGCGGGGTATGGATGACCCGAGGCACATTTGCAAACCGGCCGGACCATCTCCCGACAAGCCCCGCCTTGGATGTATGGGTATGAAGAATGTCAGGCTTTTGCTTTTTGAGTATTCGGCAGATGGAAAGCGTTGCAATGATGTCTTTTACAGGATGAATGTTTCTAACCAACGGGGGGAGAGAAATCATCTTAACGCCCAGTTTTTCCGCCTCTTGGATGAGATTGCCAATGGCATCCTGTTCTGCTGTCGTCATCTGAGACTCCAAGGAGAGACCATGAATCAGCGTGGTATCGTAACCTCTTTTTGCCAGGCCGATGCACGACAGCAGTGTATTTTGAGCCGAACCGCCCATGTCCAGGCGGGTGATGATGTGGAGAACTTTTCTCATTTTTTTAACCGCGAAAAGCACGGAAGCCGTATGAGAAATACCTGCAATTTATTTCGCGTGTTTTGCGTATTTCGTAGTTTCGTTCTATCAACCGCTCACAGATACCGTTCATACCAGTGCTGGAAAACGATTAGACTCCAGAGCTGCCAGGATGTATCGTTTCTATTTTGGAAATGGCTGTCTTTAAGGTCTTTAACAATTGAATAATTGAATATCCCCTGTGCACCGATGCGCTGCTCTGACAGATACGCGTCAACCAAAAAACGTAGCTCTTTTTTGAGCCAGCGGCTGATGGGCACTTCAAAACCGGCTTTCGGCCGATGATGGAGGCATTCCGGCAGGAGGTGTTTAAAGGTTTTTTTGAGAATAAATTTGGTTTTGCCGTGTCGAATTTTCCAAGCCCCCGGTATCTGAAAAGCCAGTTCCGCCACGCGGTAATCCAGAAACGGCACCCGCACTTCCAGTGCGTTTTTCATGCTCATCCAATCCACTTTGGTGAGCATATCGCCGGGAAGGGAATCCTTCAGGTCAGATAGGAGCATGTCGTTGATTCGATCCGTTTCACCCTCGGGCAGTTTGTTGCGCACCCATTCAAGGGGAAGGTCTTCCACCGGATGGTCGGATTCCCGAACAAGCTGCCTTTGCATCGATCGTGAAAAAATCTCTTTCATCGAAAGGAGCCTTTCCGGAAAAGAGCCGTAAGAGCCCCGGATAAACTTCTTGATCCTCCGGATATATTCAGGGACCTTTTCGTTTCGGGAATCCGGAAGCCGCATGACCCACGATTCGAAAAGGGGTTTCCGGATAACCGGCGGAACCCATCGGTAGTAGGGATACCAATATTCCCCCAGGTAAGAGCGATACCCGGCAAAGAGTTCATCCCCACCGTCGCCGGATAACGCTACGGTGACATGTTTTCGGGTTTCCCGAGATACGACGAATGTGGGGACCGCGGAGGAATCGGCAAAAGGTTCATCAAACGATGCCAGCACATCCGGAAAGACGCTTAAGAGGTCCCCGGCCGATAGCCTGATTTCGTGGTGGTCGGTTTGATACCGCTCGGCTACGGCCCTTGCGTAACGGGTTTCATCATACAGGGCATCGTCCTTGAAGCCGATGGAAAACGTTTTGATCGGTTTTGGGGAATGGACGGCCATCAGCGCAACCACGATGCTCGAATCGATGCCGCCGCTTAAAAATGCGCCCAGCGGAACGTCCGCTACCATACGCACTTTTACGGCGTCGCTGAGCGCACTGAAAAGAGCGCTTTCATAGCCGTTCTCGGTGACCCTTGACATGGCCGAAGCAACCGGCGTTTTTTGCTGCGGAATATCCCAGTACTTCCGTAACTGCAACCGGCCGTTTTCCAGAAGAATGGAGTGGCCCGGTTCAAGCTTGCATATGCCTTCAAACATGGTATGGGGGGCGGGCACATAGCTAAAGGCCAGGTAGAGCGAAAGCGCACTGCGGTTGAGCTTTTTGGATATGGAATCGTCGCAGAGGATCGCCTTTATTTCCGAACCGAGGAGAAACTTTTTGCCGTCCCAGTAATATACCAGCGGTTTGATGCCGATGCGGTCCCGGCAGACCCAGAGCCTGGATCGGTTTCTATCCCACAGCGCAAAGGCAAACATGCCGTTTAGACGGTGAACCGCATCGACCCCTTCCTCTTCATAGAGGTGCAAAATGACTTCCGTGTCCGTGCTGCTTTTAAATTGATGGCCTTTTTTTTGAAGGTCCTCTCGAAGCTCTCTATAATTATAAATTTCCCCGTTATAGGTGATCAGAAGCGAACGGTCCTGGCTTGCCATCGGCTGATGCCCGGCGGGCGATAGATCGATAACGGACAGCCGGCGATGCCCGAACCCGCCGGTAACCTGCCGGCCGTTTTCCCCCGCCGATGGACCAAAAATTTCGATGCCTTCGTCATCCGGGCCTCGATGGGAAAACGATCGGCACATCCTTTGGATCAATTCCGGCGCGACGGGCTTTCCATCAAACCGGATTATTCCGCAGATTCCACACATTTTAACAGGGTTTATCCGCGACCAATTTCAAAAACAGCCCTTCCAGCGCATCCACGTTCCGTTCCCAGGAATAATTTCTCTCCACAAACCGCCGGCATTGTCTCGAAACGTGATGGTACCATTCAGGGTCGTTCTTCATTTTGCGATAGGTCTTTATAATCAGATCGGCCATCGCATCAGGAGTCGTGTCATTAAATAAAAAATCCGGATTGAAGGGCCCCAAAATTTCTTTGGTGCCCCCCACCGAAGTCCCCAGAACCGGAACCCCGCAGGCCATGGATTCCAAAGTCACCAGTCCGAACCCCTCCAGTTCACGGGTCGGAAGCACGAAGAAATCCGCCATGCGGTAGTAGTCCGGCAAAAAACTCTCGGAAATGTATCCCGTAAACCGGACCGTACCCCGCAATCCCAATCGCACCGAAAGACTCTCAAGTTCCGGTTTGAGCGGCCCCTCCCCAACGATAACCAGTTCAACATCGGGGATTGTCGCTATTATTCGCTGCATAGCGTGGATTAAATTGCCCAGCCCCATCCTGGCAACCAGGTTGCGGACCGTCAGCAAGACCACCTTATCCGGTGGAATCCCGAGTGTATGACGGATGGGCTGTTTATTGGAAACGGGATAGAATCGGTCCACATCTACAGCCCCCGGGATGATGGTGACCTTTTGATCTGAAATGCCATGGGCGGTATGGAGTTTGTCCAGGGTATAGCGGCTGAGAGCGACAATCCGGTCCGATTGTTTGAGAACGCGCCGCTCAATCCATTTCCGCGAAAAAATATTGAGGTTGAAATATAATTGTTTAAAGAAAGTAAATGGCTTCGGGTTTCTTGAAATATATTCCTCGAATGAAAGGGAATGACAGGTATAAACCTTCGGAATGTTTTTTGCATAGGCGGATTGAAGAACCCCAAATGACGAAAAGGGTTGGTGAAAGTTGATACAATCGAAATTCACTTTCCGATGCAGCGCTTCGAAGAGGATTTTAGCCTTCCGTGTGGAGGACACAAGACTCGCTACCGCATTGTTATACTTTATGCCGAAGCGCCATTCGTCAACCCCGCAGATGGTCTCAAAAGGTTGGGTATGCTTGCGTAATCGTCGACATAATATATAAACCGTGTGGCCACGGTCAAAAAGCCGTTTGGCCTGTTCGAATAGAACACGTTCCGCACCACCGATAACGTTTTGTATGGAAACGTCAGCTACCAGGATAATTTTCACTTTGTCTCATAATGCCCCGGAAAAGCAACGGACTTAGAAATTATCGCTTGAAAAAACCGCCATATTTTTTTGTTTTCAAATATTGGAATGGACTGAAGGCCCCAACGACAGGACCCCAAATCTTTTTGGATATCCGCGATTAACCATGAATATCATTGCTAATTTTTGATATGGTATAAATATATTGAACGGCCAACAACTGCTACTGGGGTATAATTTTCAAGCCATTCGTATCCTTCGCTGCATTTGAGCTTGTGCAGACTGATAGCGATCCATCCATCGGACTTGCTGTTGGGAACAAGTATTCTGTATTTTGGCAAAGCATGTCTATTGAGATCCGCCGATCCGAAATACGCGATAGAGATATGATCAATGCCGCGTTGGCGAAGTGCCGCCGGCAATTTACCTAAATCCTGCCCCCAATCTAGATCGCTGTCAATCAAGAACCTTTCGGGGCGTGATGCGGCGATTTCATTAAAGTAAGCAAGATAGTCCGGATGGGATCGAAAGGAATCTATAAAATGCCAACCCAAAAGCAAGGGTATAACCAGTGGAGCCACTCTATGGAATTTCGTTTTCCCCAGTAGCGTCGCAGCGAAAGCCCCCGCGGTCACAGCCATAAATACATAAATTGTTAGAATATGTCGAACACCCAAGTTGATGTCGCTAGGTAAGCAAATCGCCAATATGGCGATTGATGATACACAAGGAATGATAGGTTTCCAGTTTTTTTGACTGCGGGCTTGCCGAAATGTGAACACGGCTCCACACCCAAAAAAAAGCAGAAATGCAATGGGGGTCTTTACTCCCAATACGACGGGGAAGAAGAGCCAAGAGCCCTGGTTATATAATTTTTTGCCCATAAGATAATAAGCGTGGCCAGCCTCGTTTTTGGCTCTTACTTCCATGATTCCTCGAAAAAAAGAGCTCGCTGGCACGGGCAGATTTTCAGTAATTTTGTAAGCGATGTCGTGTAGGATGCCTGCGGTACCAACGATACGATCAATGAACTCGTGTGGACGATCCTCAGCATCTCTAAGAGAAGATGTCGAAAACAGGTATCCACTCCAGATTACGATTCCAATCGTCAATAGGCATATAATGGCTTGTTGGATCAATATTTTTATGTTCGGGCATGGATTAACACGCTTCGTGGAGGCATAGTGTGCGATCAATACGACAAGACCGCATACGGGCAAAAAAAGAATAGCCGATAATTTTGTCAGGATCGCGGCACCTGCCATTAGTGCCGAGGCCACCGCACGATGAAGCGTTGGATGATCTGTCCATAGGCTAAAAACCCAGACGGCTGCAGCGATAGTGGCCGCAGAAGCCATGTCTGTTGTGGCAATACCGGCATGCCCAAGAATCGGCGGGAGTGTTGAGAAAAGAGCAGCGGCAATGATTCCTGCCAAGGAACCGAATAGCCTTTGGGTCCATCGCCAGACGATTAGAACTGATGCCAGATAAAAAGGAAGTATTCCCATTCGAGCAAGTGATAAATTTGTGACATATCGATCGCCGGAATGTAAGATGCGATTGCCCTCATCCCATGCCGAGCTATTTCCTGAAAATCGTTCTCCGGCTGTATAGAGACCAATTGCCACAGCGACTCGTGCCAGGGGGGGATGCAGTAAATCTAATGTGTATTTTCCGGTTGAAAGCCATTCCATACCACAAGCTATATGGGCTGGTTCATCGAATGTCTGTGAAATTACTCCATAAGTTGAAATGATCCTTACGAAGCCAAATACGGCAATCAAGGAAAATAAGACGCAGAAGGTTTTGGATTGATTGGTTATGGCAAATGCCAGTTGGTGAAATAATTAAAGCGATCGATAGTCAAAATCCCAGGCTCATGGCCATCAAGGCCAAAAAACAGAAAACCGGTACGCCTTTTCGGATAAAGGCTAGTTTTGCCGCTTAACTTGATAGACAATCAGTTCCGGACCAGCCATCCGGTCGCCTCCAATTTTTTTGACCGGGTTAAGATTTTCGTATTCTGAGGAAAAAATGGCCTGGTAGAATTCACGGTTTCGAATGAAGTCTTTGTGTCTCGGATTGGTTGGCGGGGGAACCTGGGATAGATCAAAGTAGCGTGCGTAGTCGTAACTGCTCAATATGATATAATCGAAATTTCCGAATCCTGGTTTTACTTGATCCAATTCAACCATTTGGGTTTGGTAAATTGGGAAGTTCCGATAGGCGGTCTCGACAGAGGGCATTCCCAAACGGGTGAGGTTATGATGGATCGTCTCCAGTGTTTGCTGGGTGTGCAGGTTCGGTATATACCTGTCTACGAGCAGCCGGCTTCCGGACGGGATATGGGTTTCGATCCAAATTTTGGCTTCACACCTGGAATCAATTTCCGATGCCTTTTTCATGTACCTTGAAATAGCGGTTGTGTTAATTAATAGCGACATAAAGGCAAATGGTATCACAAAAAAATAAAAGCGGTTTTTATTACCGGTAATTCTCGACATTACAAAGGCGCCGAGCATCGCTGCCGATGGCAGGATCGGGAAGATAAACCGACTGGCCTTTTCAGCCCATGTCCCGATGTGCAGAAACATCAGCAAGATAAAAATGGCCCATCCCCGTTTAGGTCCTTTGAGCAGAAAAGAAGAAAGCAGAATACCCGCTATTAAAAAAGCGCCGGCAAGCTTTTCCTGGGTTATAAGGGAGGCAAGGTAGACCATCCAATCTTGGCCGAACATTCCAAAGTGCCCGATCATCTGAACATGGATGATCAAATGAACAAACTCGGCGGCAAATGCCTTAAATCTCAAAATCCAATAGGGATTGAATATCAAAAATCCGGTAAGAAACAGGAAGACGGCGGTATATGTGCAGGGCTGGGAGATTGCGATCAGGAACCGGTCGAGAAAACGGCCAGATAACACCGGTGGTGGATGTTTTACAAAACGGCGGTTTAGAAAATCCGGCCTGGAGAGTCTCACAGAAAGAATTCCCACCAATACCAAGGCAGCGGCCGCAAACACACCCAATCGGGTGATGATGATTTCGAAATAGTCTTTAGAGACCGGATCGATTATCCGATCATGGCTAAAAAACAGAATAATTTCAAGCCACAGGTCGAATAGATATACGATTCCTACTGCTGCCGATGTGATACCGATGACCGATAGAGACGCCATGGCCAGGGGCCGTCGGATCCTATCTCGGGTCGGATCGATCCGCCATAACAGCGAAACCGTCAAAGGGAACAAAAGGATCATTCCGGTTAGCTTGGATGCAGCGGCAAGACCACCGCAAAAGGCGCCAAGATAAATATATTTGACTTTCTGTTCCTTAAGGGCGATCACCAGTAAGCCGAGGGAAGCCGTAAAGAAAATGGTCAACGGAAAATCGGGGACGGCAACCCAGCATCTTGATGCAAACCAGTATGATATCGAAACGATGAAGCTGGATAGAAAAGCAGTTGCTTCGGATCGTGTGATTTTCCATGAAAGCCAAAATACAAGGGGCACGATGCTAATAGCCAGAAAGCCGTGAACCCATCGGCAGACCATGACGATGGTGTCTATCTGGTTGTAAAAATAGAATGCGAAGGCTTCGTAAAGCGGTCTGTCCGTGGTCGCCTTTAGGTAAGCGGCCATTACGATTGCGCACAGGTAGTGGGTAAAGGGAGGATGAATGTATTCAACCGGTTCAAGGGTGCCGGTTCGGAAGAAATTTTCAAGATTGTTGACTACATATCGCTCGTCCACTTCCGGGTAAAAATCGATCGGACCCATCCGAAACAATACCGCGATGAGCATCACACCCATAAAAAGAAAAAAAATACGGACCCAGGGTTTCCTATCAAAAAAACAATATACTTCTTTAAGGAAGCGTCTTAACATAGGCGGTGTGAAGTCCAATTAATTTTATTTAAAAACGCTTCTTCCCGGCACTGTTATTGGATGCTTTAAGGCCGTTACCTCAAGGGAAGGGCTAAGAAAAATCTTGTTGAAGCTCGCCTTTTCGATGCAAAGCCCAGTAAGATATGCAGCGTATTTCACCGCGGATGCAGCAAATTGCCTTTGGAGTAGGCGATGGAGGTCCCCGATCGAAGGGAGCGAGCAGGCTGTACGGATATGAATAAACCCTTTGGTCTTGAGAATATTTTGGATGAACCGGGGTGTCATCGAAAACTGGTGGAACACCAGAAACCGATAGATGCTGTGGCCAATGCCGAAAGCCTGAGCGGTTCGGAGCATGTTCGCATGCATAAGCCCGTTGGGGAAGCGGAGATAGAGGATGCCGTCGGGTACTAGCAAACGCATCGCCGCTTCAACCTCGGCCCAGGGTTCGGCCGTGTGATCGAGGACGTTTATGAAGGTTATTGCGTCGAATTTTTTTTCTTCTGAAATGTCCTTGAGAGTTCCGTGAAGGATTTCGATACCGTAACGGTCTTTTCCAGCCGCCACCGATTCCGAAGACGGATCCAATCCTGCGACCTCCCAGCCATCTGTTTTAGCCAAGTGGAGGAAATCACCGCAACCGGCACCGACATCCAGGAGTTTCCCGGGCACGATGGATTTTTTCAAGACGCCCAGGATATGAGTGTGGATTCCTTGTCGGCTTCCTCCAAGCTGATCAATTGAATAGGTATCAAAATACCCGTTTTCGTAGGTCTCTATCACGTTTTGATAGGAATACGGTCCAAGCCGGAAGATCAGGTCGCACTCGGAGCACCTGCCATAAGACTTGGAAGAATACTCAAATAGGAATTTTCCTTTACCCTTGCAGTAGGGGCATCGTTTATTGTGGGAAAAGCCGAGATTTAAGGATTCGTCCGCTATCATTATCCGTTTTATTTCCCCCAAAACAAACGAGGGTCTTCCCATATCAAGCATCTCAAAAGTACAATGAGGTTTGGGCAAACCACAGAGAGCACAGAGATCACAGAGAATTTATGTTCCTTTAATCTCTGTGATCTCTGAGCCCGCTGTGGTGAAACATATGGAGTCCTAATTTATGAATGGGTGCGCGTTTATTCTTTTGGGTATTTTGCGTATTTCGTAGTTATACGATCTCTTACCCAAACTCCAGCCGGTCCACCTCCATACGGTCGAATCTTCAGCCAGACATATATTTTGGATTCGTGCGATATCTCAGATATTCCCGAATAAATCCAAACCCATATGTGACCTGTGCCAAAAACCATAGGGGCTTTCCCGTGGCGAGTGCACCCATCACCCGCAGGGGGAACCGAAGGATACGCATGGGAAACGGGACCTGCAATCGGAAGGAACCATGATCGACCGGGGTTTCAATGACCCATTGGGGATAGAATAGATTGGTATAGGCTGCTTGCCGACCGTTTCGATAAAATTGCTTTAGCAATTTGGATAGTGTATTTGGGGGCAGGTGGTGATAGATCACATCCGGGACCACGACAACCCGCTTCCCCCTTTTACGGAATTGTTCTCGCAGATACGGATCCAATCCTCTGGGGATCAGCTCGTTTTCCCCTCCGATGGCTTTGAACTCATCGGTTCTCATGATCATGCAGGGGTGTTCGGCAAGGTCCGAATCCGTTATGGTTTTTACGGGGTTCCAAGACCTGCGGGGGATCTCTTTCATGACCCGACGGACAAAAGAAGGGGCATCCGGTGGGATGATGTTATTTCCTCCGGCAATGCCGATATCCGGATGGGTATCGAGAACGTCAATCAGTTTTTGGAAAGTATTCGGATCCGGCAGTAGTGTGTCGTCATCCAACGTCAGAACATAGGCACCTTTGGATCGGGCGGCCCCAATGTTGATTGCTCTTCCTTGACGGGGATCGCCTTTCACCACTAACAGCTCAAAATTTTTAGCGTGTTGACGATCGATGTCTTCCAGTAGTCTGATAAAATATCCCATTCGATTCGCATCGACCGTCGGAACAATCACAGAAAGACTGATTTTATCCTCGCAAGCTGTAACACGTCGTATAGTCGCCGGCGAGCCCTGCGAATCCATGTAGAGGACAAAATCTCTCTGAATTACCGTTACAGGCTCCCATGCGGCGGCATTGAAACTTTGAATTATGTTATTTGGGATTTCTATAGCTATGTATTCGTGCTTTGAGTCGATCTTCGGGTTGTATACGCCAAGGCCTCAACGACAAAGCGGCGTTTAGCGTCTCTCTGAAAGCCCATTGTCTGGGGTCCTTTTTACCAACCCATAAATATTTCACCATGTATTCGAGAAAAAGAAACGCTCTGAGGCAAGTCAGTTCGAAAAAACTCTTGTGCTTCCTGAAAAAGATGAGCTCACTGAGTGTGCCGGAGAGTGAAAGGATGCCGTTTCCAATTTTTTTTGTCGTGGCCCCGCCATGGTGAATGATTTCAGCACTGGGAACGAAATGAACTTCCCAGCCCGCATTGTGGGTTCTTTTACATAGGTCCGTCTCTTCCATATAAAAAAAATACGTTTCATCGAAAATTCCGATTGCATCCAGAACTTTCCTGCGTATCATTAATGTCGCTCCGGAAACCCGATCGACTGGAATAGGTCTTCTGAGTCGCTGAGCTTTTTCCCATTTTTTTCGATAAGGATGGAACCACTTATTCTTGTAAAATCGGTGTCGAAGGGTGGTATGGGTTAGAAAAATGTAGATAAGGTTCGGAAAAAGAGAAATAGAAGGGTAGGCGCGGCCGGTTGTGTGGAGTTCAGTCGGTCCCACGATGCCGACTTCCGGATGCTTATCGAGATGTCGGAGCAACGGTGTTAGGGAATGTGGCCGCAGTTCGGTATCGGAATTCAGAAAGAGAATGATTTCCCCCTTGCACTGCTCAATTCCCCTGTTATTAGCGGCGGCAAACCCCAAATTTTCTCCGTTCTGAATAAGTTGAACCTCCGGGAAAAAAGATTCAACCAGTTCGGGACTTTCATCCGAAGAGCCGTTGTCAATAACAATCACTTCATATGAAACCGGAGGAGGGAAGGCCCTGATCGATAAGAGACAGCGATTTAAGTATTCCGCACCGTTGTAACTGACAATCAAAATGGAAAGAACGGGGTCGCTCACTGTTTATTTCCCGATATGAGTAAGCGATCGATAAACATCAAGGTACGTTTGGCCGATTTGACACCAATGGTATCGCCCGGCCTTGGCGGTATTGGCCGACGACATGGTCAGGCGGCGCTGGCGATCTCCAATAAGGCTTGAAATAGCGGCTGAAAGTGCCTGGGTATCTTCAACGGGAACCAGCACACCGTTTTCGGTTCCAACCAGTTCAGGGATACCTCCGGTCCGGGTTGCGATAATGGGAAGCCCCGCGTGCATGGCCTCCAGTATTGAAATGCCGAAGGGCTCCAAACGGGAAGGGAGAACAAAAACATCTGCGGCCTTCAGCCGCTCCGCTACCGAGTGGTGGCTCATGATCCCCAGAAAATGAACACGATGGGATAAATTGAGGTCCCGGGCCAGCGTTTTCAGAGAATCTTTTTCCTCTCCGTCACCGATGATCCAGCTGGTCGCATAGGGAATATCCTTCAGGGCATGCAACAAAATGTCGATGCCCTTTGTTCTGGTTAAACGCGCCACCGTCACGAAAACCATCTCATCCTGAGCAATTCCAAATCCGGCTCTTAATGTGCTTCGATCGGATTCAACGATTTCCGGAATAAATCCATTGTGAATGACCCGAATGTTTGGGATGTTAAACAGCCTGAATCCGAGTTCAGCCAATTCCCGATTGACAGTAATGACCTGATCCGCCTTTCTGAGCGTCCACCGAATTTCTGTGTGTCGCTGCAAGGGCGTGGCATCGTAAAGATCTCTGCCCTGAATGCTTGTCAGAATCGGTATTCTGCGTCCAAATGCGGCGACGGCGGCATACAGGCCGCAGGATACAGCCTGGCCGTGCAGAATGTCGGGTTTAAGCCGGCCGACCAGCATCCGGATCATAAACAGCCGGACAACCCATCTGAGGAATCTGATTTTTCCGGTCCTGATCCGGTAGACGGTCACCTCTTCATCGTCGGAAACATCAGGCGAGGCTTCGGACCGTTCCGTGACGATGACCGATACCCCGACACCGTTTTGTGCGAGAATTTTTGCGATCGCCTGAGTGACGACCGCCGTCCCTGCGATGCGGTCCGGGGGGTATTCATTGACGATGATGCAGACCTTCATCCGAGCAGCTTCATCGCTTCGCTGAAAACCTGGTCCACGGGTATTTCCCATCGGTAATCGGATTCTTTTACTGCAATTGCGTCATACCCGTCGATTGGGGTCGGATTTCGAATGATTGTTGCTTCTTCTTTAGGGTATTTGTGGAACCTCGGGTGATACGGGCCGATCAGGCCGATGGTCGGTTTTTTTCTCGCTATGGCGATGTGCATCGGCCCGGAGTCGTTTCCGATGAAAAGATCAGAAGCATCTATAATTGCGCCCATCCGGAATAAATCCGTACTACCTGCCGAATTTAAACAGTTTCCACTTGGAAGGATCTTTTCAATTTTTTCGGTATAGATTCTTTCTTGCTGGGTCCCTATAAGAACAATACCGCATCCGATAGATACGAATTTACGTGCTAAATTGCAAAAATTCTCAAGAGGCCACCGTTTGGCTTCCGTCGATGCGCCGACATGCATGCATACGATCCGATTGCAGCCCGGCATTATTTCCTGAATCCATGCCTCGGCGGATGCACGTTCATGGTCTTCAATCGGAAAATCCATCGAATAATCCATTGTCGGGTTACCGATAAGACGGATCAGATCGAAATAAAAATCACGATAATGCCGGTCGCCTATATCGGCTTCTCTGGCCGATTGATCGAAAACTCCGTTGTTTGAAACATAATCCGGGTTGATGCCAATCCGAAAGGTCGCTCCGGAGCAGGCCGCAAGCAGCAACTCCAGGAAATACCATTGGGGCATCCACGGATGATGAAAACTGATATAGATGTCGTAGTGCTTTTTGCGAACCGTTCGTGCCGTTGAAGAAAAACTGCGCCAAAAGGATGTTCGCCAAAAATGTTTTAATTCGAGATCAAAAAGGGGAAAAACAATCCCTTCTTCTACATAGGGGAGGCGAAAAAGGAAGCTGCCATGGTCAAGGTTATAGGTAATGATGTCCAATTGGGCGGCAGGGTACATCTGATGGAGCGCCCGGAGTGCAGGGGTGATAAGCAACAGATCTCCGATCCCGCTCATCTGAAAAACGACGATGCGCTGGGCGGATGCCGGGACCGGCCTGGGTATCGCAATCCGAAACAGCCGGGCCGTTGAAGAAAGGGCTCTAATCAGAAATATGGTGACTTTATTTTTAAGATTTGGACAGGAGAACTGGCACAATCTCGTAAACCGTATGCTACTGTGAGTGTCTGAAAAAAGCTTTGAACACAGGAACAAAGGGTTTGATCCATTTTTTTTTGGCAAGCGATTTCAGCGTATAGAGCGTACTAAAATCGCTGGACAAATGCCGCTGAATAGCTGATTTTGTATAGTCAATGCCTGCGTGTTTGAGAAGCACGGTCCATTTTTCCGCCAGAGAGAGACTCTCCAATTCCGGACGGGCGGTTTTGGCAGCCTCGTGGGTGTATCCAATGCTAAGTATTTGCGAAATCGGAACCATATCGAAATTTTTTGTAATACGCAGCCAGAGATCGAAATCCATCTGGATCTGATACCGCTCATCGAGGTAGAGTTCTTTGCCGAGAACGGAGCGGTTCAAGAAAACCGACGGTTGGGGAGGGTAAAAATATTCACCGGAGGCAAGTGATTCGAACTTCAGCGGTGGGGGCATCCGATTCCATAGCGTTTTCCCACTTCGAACATCGATTTGCCGGGTACCCCCCGCCCACGCACCGGCCGCAGGAAAATTTCGATAGTATTCCGCAACCGTATGGAGTGTGCCGGGAAGGTAATGGTCGTCCGAATTGAGCCATGCGACAATGTCGCCGGTCGCCCTCGCAAAACCCTTGTTGATGGCATGGGATTGCCCACGATCCGGTTCGCTGACCCAGAAGGAAAGCCACTTTTCATAACGTTTGATGATATCCAGGGTGTGATCCGAAGAGGATCCGTCGATGATGATGTATTCCAGCGATGGGTATCCCTGCAAAAGGACCGATCGAATCGTCTCTTCAATAAATTCGGCTTGGTTGAAACTTGGGGTTACGATGGTGATTTTCGGCCAGGGAGAGCTATCCGGCATCTTTTCGGGCAACGGCGGTGTCTCCTCAGTCCACGGCCAACGGTTCAGATTCGTTGGAGGAGGGGGCAGATCCTTCAAAAAAGGGCAAAGCATGACTCAGTTGCTGGGCCCATTACCAGATTTTGCGACGAGTTCTTCATATAAAGCGATATACCGATCGGCCTGTCTTTTAAGGGTGTAGTGTTCTAATGCGATATGGCGGCATGCTTTACCCATTTGTGTGGACTTCTCTTTGTCTTTCAGCATGCTTGCGATTGCGGTGCCAAGGGCTTGCGTGTCGTAAGGTTTTACCAGGTGGCCGGTTTCTCCGTTGCGAACCATGTCTGGAATACCGCCGACCTCGAAGCCGACAACAGGTGTCCCGCAGGCCATGGATTCTAAAACCGTGTTCGGCAGATTATCCTGGACGGAGGGAATGACATAAAGATCGGCTGCGTTGTAAAGCAACGATAAGAATCGATCGTTTTGTGCCGGTCCAACGTGTAAAAATTCAATCGGCAAATCAATCGGTGAGCCGCCTCCTCCCACCGAAAGCAGCAAAATTCGCTCGGTTTCCTCAAGGCCTGATAACCCCGCTTGAAGCAGGGAAAGTCCTTTTCTCCGATTTTTTATATCTCCAGAAGAAAAGAGAATAATTTTCTTGTCTTTTGGGATATTCAGCGCCGCCCGGGCAATCGGTTTGTCGATTGGCCGATATATTTCGGTGTGTACTCCGTTGGGAATTATCCGAACCGGGAATCTGCCAAGCAGGGGGCTGTTTTTAATCTCATCGGCCATCCATCGGCTCAAAGCGATAAAGGTCAGGCGGTTTGAACTGAGACGACGGTACGCTTTTTCTTTCCGCTT
>ENA-OSEO01001967-OSEO01001967.1-sediment-metagenome-genome-assembly--contig:-NODE-1967-length-32425-cov-6.575924_pt1 | contig 32425 bp, 22 predicted proteins | sample MGYA00237883_ERZ534232 | MGnify/ENA metagenome assembly ERZ534232 | reverse complement strand
TGTTGGGGAATATATTTTTCGGGGGATTGCGGCAGTGGCAATTTGCCCAGTTTGTACTTTACGGCGATTTCCCAGGTCGAGGCCACGCTCAGATAGACGTCATTTTCGGGGTCGACAAAAAGGCCCTTTGCCTTGGGTGAAAGGCTGGTATCATCTGTAACGATCCAGAGAAATGTGCAGGTATCCAGAAGGATTTTCAAAGGGATTCCCCAGTGAAGCCCTCAAGCGCATCATCCGGCAACGGATCGAAAAACGCTTCGGGAACCTTAAACTCGCCCCGGGCAAGGCCTGTGGGACGCGGCCGTTTGCCTTCCCGGGACGTGATGCCCCGAATCTCGGCAACCGGGACATTCCGCTTGCACAGGATGATGACTTCACCATTGGCCAGGTCTTCCAGATATCCCGACAGATGCGTCTTTGCCTCATGTATGTTGAGCTTTTTCATGACTCACCCATAAACCATGTAATGAACTAAGTCAAGCATTTTCTGCCAGCAATTCTCATTATGAGGCAGATCGGGTGTTATAAACCGTCTCATAATTTTCCTTACGCCGTCATTCCAGCGAAAGCTGGAATCCGTGCGCTATAGCGCGATTTCTGGATGCCGGCTCGAGTCCGGCATGACGAAAATGTCAATTCTATTACGAGACAGTTAATGATATCCTGTTAGAGTGGCATCTTGCCACAACGTTTCGCGGCTTGGAAGCCGCTCCCACAGAATTATTTTGCCAAAATGAGAATTGCTGTGCAGGCGCTAAATAGGTTGAACCACAAAGAGATTTATTGTAGTGTAACAGACCGCGCGAGGGCGTGTCATCTCGATATTCAGGGGATGACCCCTTAAGATCCGGCCCGGGCAGCCGATGTCGCTGTCATGGGCATTGCGTTTCGGTCTTTATTTCGCTTTGGGAGATGCGACACGAACACATATCCGAAAACAGCGTCATGGGCCATGCTGGGAATCGGCATTTGGCTGCTGGTTTTTGGGTGGCCGGCGTTATCCCCTGCCGCGAGGAACGACCCTGATTTGAGGGTCATCGCGATGGACCCGGCCGGGCTCACGCTGGAACTGACCTTGCCAACATACCAGGTCGAGGAGACACAGGGTCCGGACGGCCTGTATCAACGCATTCAGGTCCCCGGGTGGGCCAGGACTTCCCGGCCAGGCTACCCGGAACTCCCTTTCAAACGGGTCTTCCTTGAGATCCCGAATCTGGGGAGCTCGGAAGCATCGATCATCCAGGATCAATGCGAGACCAAGCGCCTTTCTCTTGTCTATCCGGTCCCTCAGCAGTCCCTTTCGGACGATGGCGAACCCATCACGGTCTTTTGCAAAGATTCCGATGCCTACGCCTCTTCCGGTTTCTATCCGGAGGCGCCTGCAGCACTGGGCCGGCCCTCCATTTTCAGGGGGACCCGCGTGGCGCCGCTCGACATCTGCCCGTTTCAATGGAACCCCTCCACAGGCGAGCTCAAATATCACACCCGCATCCGGGTGAGGGCGGCATTGGGGCATGCAGCGCCCCCTTCTCCAGAAAATACCCGGCTGAGGTCTCTAGACAGTTGTTTTGAAAAACTGAAAGAGCGGGTGCTCATCAATGCTCAGGGCACATTCGTCCCCCCTTCGCCGTCGCCGGTACAGGAGCGCAAAAGGGCCGTACTGGGGGAGGCCCTGAGGATGGAAATCCTTCGGGACGCAATCTATTGTCTGACATATGAGGAAATGGCCGCGGCCGGTGTTCCTTCCGGCATCGACTCCCGGACCTTTCAGCTCTTCAATCGGGGAAACGAGACGGCTATTTTTGTATGTGCCGGAGACGGCGACTTTGGTCCGGGAGACAGCATCTATTTCTACGGCCAGGCCATTGACACCCCCTACACCGAGGCCAATGTCTATTTTCTTCGCTGGGGCCGGGAGACCGGCCTGCGCATGGGCGAGATCGACGGCGCCGTGACCGGTTCCGGGACCCCTGTAATGGCCTTTCATGACGTTCTGCGGGTGGAAGAGAACCACACCCTTTGGGAAGGCATGCCAGGCGCCCCAGAACAGGATTTCTGGTTCTGGGAAAGGCTCACTGCCCCGAAAAAAGTGGATTATCGGCTTCACATCCCTTCACCGGACCCGGGGGCCTCCGAAGCCGTGCTGAGGATCGCCTTCCAGGGCCGGTCCACGCCCTCTCCCCACCCCAACCATCACACGGTGGTTTATCTGAACAGCGCCGAGATCGGCGATGCGTGGTGGGATGGGGCCATTCCCTACACCCAGGAGGTCAGTGTGCCCCAGTCCCTCATTGTGGACGGCACCAACACCATCAGCATCGAGGTCCCCGGAGATACGGGGGCGCCGGTGGACATCGTCTATTTCAACAGGGTGGAGCTGTCGTACCAGCGTCTGCTGACGGCTGTAAACGACGCGCTTTCCTTCACGGTCAATGGGAACGGCCGGCTGAAGATGACCATCGCCGGTCTGAGCAGTGCGGATGTCCAGGCTCTGGAAATTACAGACCCAGACCGTGTCAAACGGGTGACCCAGATCACGGTGGAACCGGACGGCACGACCTATCGAGCTGAATTTGAGGACGACGTTGTCGGGGCCAGATCCTATTGCGTGACGACGTCGCCTCAGATCGGAGAGCCGACCCGGATGGCCCTGTGGCAATCTACGGGTCTGGAGCGGCCTGAAAACGGGGCGGACTGGATTCTCGTGACCGGGAAGGACATGGTCGGCGCAGCTCAGCCCCTGGCCCAGCTTCGACAGGCCGAAGGCCTTCGGGTCAAGGTGGTGGGCATGGCCGATGTGTATAATGAATTCAATTTCGGGATTGCCTATCCGGCCGGCCTCAAAACATTTCTGCAGTACGCCTATGAACACTGGACGCCGCCGGCCCCGACCTATGTGTTTCTGCTGGGCGATGCCAATACGGATTATCGCGACTATCTTGGATCGGGCAAGAAAAACGTCGTGCCCCCCCATCTCTGTCATACGAGCCTCGGGGTGACGCCGGAAGACAACTGGTATGTATGCATGGACGGACCGGACGATGTGCTCCCCGACATGTTTGTCGGAAGGATGCCGGCGGACGGACCCGATACGGCCGCTGCCCTGATCGAAAAGGTCGTGGGCTTTGAGAGCGGCGTCTGGCCGACAGCTGAAAAGGCGCTCTTTGCGGCGGACAACAATGAGTTGTCATTTGAAGATCTGAACGAGGATCTGATTCCGTACCTGCCCCCCGGATTCGGCGTGAACCGCGTATACCTGAGGGAGTATGCGAGCGTCGCTGCGGCCACGCAGGACATCGTCGATTTTATGGATCAGGGAGTGATTGTCGCCAATTACGTGGGCCATGGCAGCGTGACCAACTGGGCTGGGGAATACCTGTTCGATTCCGGGAACGTAGGGCTCCTCTCCAATTCGGACCGGCTCAGTTTCGTGATCGCCATGACCTGCCTGAACGGCTATTTTTCGCAGCCTTTCCATTACTGCTTGGCCGAAGAATTCGTGGCTGGTGCAGGGAAAGGGGCCATTGCCGGGTTTGCCCCCAGCGGATTAGGGTATGTGTGGGAGCATGAGATCCTGGACGCGGCCCTCTTTTCCAACCTGTTTGAAGAAAAAGAAAGCATGGTGGGGCCGGCCGCCATCGGCGCCAAGATCAGGGCCTATGGTCAGGGCGTAACCCAAGACGCCGTACGGACCTTCACCCTTTTCGGGGATCCAGCCACCCGGCTGAAGATCGCCCAGAACGACGTCCCTGTGCCTGATATCCGCGCCAATGGACTGGAGGGCCCTGTGTGGTCGGCGCTGACAGAATCGGTGAGCATTGCCGTCTCTCTCTTTCCCGGAAACCCGGACGGTCGGGTCTGCGACTGGTGGCTCAGCGCGGGCACGCCCATGGGGACCTACTGGTGCAGCCCCTATCCAGCGTGGAACCGTTCTTCCTGGCCTCTCAGCACCGGTTCCATGGGGCTTTTCGGCGTTCCCTCCACAGCCATTCTCGACCGGCCCCTTCCGGTGGGGGTTTATACCTTCGCTTTCGGGCTGGACGCCCATCCCGATGGGACGCTCAACAGCCTCGACTGGCATGATTACGTGAATGTCATTTCCAGCAACGGTCCTTCCGCGATTATTGATGTGATCCCGGACCTCAAGGCGAATGGCCAGGACCACGAATGGGTCACAACTCCTGAGGAGCCGGTCCATATCACCCTTTCTCTCGATCCGGGGAGTCAGGATGGCGTGGCGTGCGACTGGTGGATCGGCGCATCGACACCATACGGGGCCTTCCGCTACGATGCAGCCGGGGGATGGCAGTCCTTGTCAGCGGCCCAACCGACTGTTACCGGGGGACTATTCCAGTTAGGAACCATAGGGATCCTCTCCAGCGCCATGCCTTGCGGAATCTATACCTTCCATTTTATTTTGGACCGATTTCCCAATGGCGTATTGGACGATATCTCGTGGTACGATCTGGTCAATGTAATTTGCAGGTAGCGCTTGCGCAGCGCGGTGGATGGCGTGGCGCGAGACACGACAGAGCGGTCTGATCCGCTCGCCTTTGGCCCCGACAGGGTCCGGCGGTTAGAGCCTGTAGCGATCACTTCTACGCAGGAAGACAACATGTGTTTTGTCGTAGGTTTGGGTGATACGCTTTTAGCTTTGATCATTCTGTAAGAGAGGCTTTCAGCCTCGATCCTTGCGGCAAGCACGCTCACACAGATGTTGATCTTCCCGCGCACCTGAGCAACAGGCCTTTGTCGTCACCTTTGGGTTGCGGCCGTCAGGCCGCCATGGAAATGGGTGCGAATTTGGGCGTCCCTACAAAACAGAATGTCGGCTGTGCTGCATTGAGTCTGTGGAAAGGGGCAGGCAGACGGATTCGCATGCAGGTGGCGACCGGGAGCATGGTCCCCCTTATCCGGCCGGGAGACTGGGTATCCATTCGACTGGGGGATGCGGATCGCGTTCGGCCGGGCGATATTGTGGCCTACGTGCAAAACGATCGGGTGGTAGTCCATCGTCTGTTGAAGGTGCGGGGACAGCCGGGCTGCCGGCGGTTCTGGCAGCAGGGGGACGCCTTGTCCGGCTGGGGCGCTTTTGATGAGGATGCGTTTCTGGGAAGGATCGACCAGATTCACCGGGGAAGCGCCTTGCTCAACATGGACCGGGGGGCCTGGGTCCTGATCAATCGGGGGCTGGGCATGGCAGGGATGGTCGGCATCCTGGCGGTCGTTGCAGGACGATGGGTAAAGCGCCGGATGAGAGGGACCGGCCCGTTGGACGGCAAAAAGAGAATCAATCATTAGGGCGAGCAGGAACTGGTTATGCCGCAACACATCATTGAAAAAGAGCTGGATGCCGAGTTGATGCTGTACGACGCAGAGGAAGACGCTGTGCACATGCTCAACCCAACGGCCCGTCGCGTCTACGAACTGGCACGGGAAGGTAAAACCGCTGAACAGATGACCGACTGTATCGGCCGGGAATTCCGCCTGGATCCTGAAAAAGAGATCATGACGGATATCCAGGCCTGCCTGGCCGAACTCAGAGAAAAGGGGCTTGTGTGAAGCTGGCTTTTCAGACGGCTGTCGTGTTACGACCTTCCATATTCGATGTTCGACGTTCGTTTTTAATAGTGCCCCAGGCTCCCCTGCACCCTGGCCCGATTGAGGGCGTATCGGAAGCATGTCAGGCTGAGTGGAAGCCCGATCACGGCCCAGAGCGCGAGCGCCGTCAGTTGCGGAAACACGGACGACAGGCTCCCATCGGTGAGGAGAACCACGCGCAGGGCCTCCAGGGCATGGGTCATGGGGATGAGGTCTGCGATGTTTTGGAGCCAGCCGGGGAGGATGCTTACAGGATAATAGACGCCCCCCAGGAGCCAAGAGATGACGCTGAAGGCCCAGTTCACCGGGTCGCCCCGCTTGAAGACAATGACGAAGGCGGAGGCAAAGATGCCCAGACTGGAAAAGGCGGCCATGGTGAGGCACAGGATCCCAAGGACCGCCGGCAGTCTTACCCAGTTGAAATGGACATGAAAGAGAAGCGCCCCCGCGATCAGATAAATGAATATGCGGAGGGAATTGAAGGCGAAGCTGTAGAGGGTGGAGCCGCTCAGAAAGAGCGGGAGCGACACGGGGGTCGTCAAAACCGCCTCCAGGGTGCCCGAAAGCTGGGATTCGCGGAGGCTTCCTGAAAACCGGGAGAGGGAAAAGGTCAGATAATTCTGGAGAGCGATGCCGATGAGGACAAATGGGAAATAGCTTCCCCCGTAAGGGGCCAACGGTCCCGAAATGGCGGTTCCCACCAGACGCGAGAGAAAAAAGAACATCAGAACCACCGGAAATATGCCCAGAATCTGAAGCACAAAGGAGAGTCGGTAGCTCGCCTCGTTGAGGAAATCCCGCCGGAAAAAGGCCCACAAAATTGAAAACTGAAGATTCACGATGGAAGATGGGGGTCTGATCCGCATGGTCAAGGGTCCGAGGTAAAATGCTGGAAGACGGCGTCCAGGTCCGCGGAACAGGAAGCTCCCGCCGCTGACCTGAGTTCGGTAAGGGTCCCCATGGCGGATATGGCGCCGTGATGGAGGATGGCAATGCGATCGGCCAGGTCTTCTACCTCCTTCAGATTGTGGGATGAAATCAGAATGGCCTTCCCCTTTTCCTTGGCATGGTGCTGAAGAAGGTCCCTTACCTTTCGGGCCGCGTCCGGGCTGAGGCTGCGGGTCGGCTCATCCAGGAGGAGGACCCACGGGTCGTGAAGCAAGGCCCTCGCGACCCCAAGGGCCTGTTTCATCCCTGTGGAATATTCATGGAATCGGCGGGATCCCATGCCTTTGAGACCCACTGCATGTAGGATCGCGTCAATGCGACGGCATGCCTTGCGTCCCGTGATTCCCTGGAGTGCGGCAAAGAACAAAAGGTTGTCTCTTCCTGTGAGGCGCCAGTAAAAGCTGCGTTCTTCGGAAGAAACATAGCCGATCACCCGTCGAACCCATGCCGCCTCCGCGACGACATTCCGGCCGCAGACAAAGGCGGCCCCGGACGAAGGCAAGATGAGGGTGGCTAAAATTTTGAGCAGCGTGGTCTTTCCGGCCCCGTTGGGACCCACCAGACCGAGGATGTCGCCCTGCGGGACTCCGAACTGGATATTTCTGAGAATGGTCGCGGAACAGAATGACTTGTTGAGTCCGATGCAAGAAACGGTGAACTCGCTGTTTACCGAAGAGACGCGATCTCGGTTTTGTGTCTTCGTCCGCATATCTTCCTGGTCGCGGCTGGAAGCCGCTCTAACAGTTTTTGCCCTGGCGCCTTCTTTATCGCGGCCGGAAGCCGTTATCACAGAAGGGGACTTGATGGCTTTGCAAAACATAGCTGCTGCAGAGACGCCATTCTAATAGACCATTCATAGGACATTCTGAAATGGCTGAACAACTTACTCCACTTCCCATAGAGGTGCAACTTTTAATTCTCGCATCGCGTCTGGGACTGGGGGCTGAGGATGCCTGCCTTTTCGACGAGCTTCTCAGGTCTGTTCCGGACTGGGAAAAGGTAAGGGCCGATGCGGAGAAGATGGGCGTGCAGGCACTCCTTTACAGACACCTTGCTCTTGCCGAACGGGCACGCCATGTTCCTGAACCAACCATTAAAGCCCTCAAAAACATCTATCAAAGTGCGGCGTTTCGGAGCCTCCGCACCCAGGGACAAATTCAGCGGCTTGTGGAAAAGGCCAGGGCAAGCGGGATTTCGCTGATTCTCCTGAAAGGGGCCGCCCTGTCACATTGGATTTATGGCGATACGGCCCTGCGGCAGATGAGCGACATTGATGTTCTGTGCAGGCAGGAAGACGTCCATCGTCTCGATGCCCTGTTGCGGTCCCTCGGATATGGAGCAAGGGGTCTGCCCAGTTACTCCCTCATGCATGCAGCAGTGGGCCAGGAAAAGAGTAGCCATTTGCCGCCCTATGACCATCCCAGGGGCGTTCGCGTCGAGGTGCACGTGAACCTCTTTGGAAAGGAGGGAGACACCCGAGCCATCATGGACTCGGCTTGGCAAGAGGCCCAGGATGTGGCAGTGGACAAATTTCACTTCCTCGCCCTCTCCAATGAACACATGCTCCTTCATCTCTGCCTTCACCTGCACCATCATGCCACAGTGGGCAGCATCGTCCTGTACTGGTTTTGCGATCTGTTTGAATTCGTAAGCAGACACAAAGATCGCATCGACTGGCAAGGCTTCTGGGCCATGCTGCGAAGCCTCAGGGCCCAGAATAAGGCAGGTGTTATCTTCGCCATCCTTCATTCATGCTGGGGGCTTCCTCTCCCGCCCTGCATCCCGCCTGTCTCGGAAAAGGATATGCCTCAGCTACGCTTTTTATTTGATCCAGCATACGCAGCCAAATTACGGCTGGTTAGTTTCCTGCCCGGCCGAATAAGGCTCATCCAACAGGTCGCAGGGAAATACGGCCCGGCGAATGCGGCCTTTTATGCCCTCCGGATTCTTTTCCCCACGGCTGCTTATGTCCGCGGCCGCTACGGCCCAACGTCACAGGCCCAGTTTTTTCGCTGCTATGTTAAACATGTCTATGAACGGATCCGAAGGACCGCTGTCAGCGCCTGGTTGCAGATGGGGAGGTGACGGGTGCGCCTGTTTGGAAAAGCCTGTTCCAGGGGGAAGGCCCGTACTGGCAGGGCATGAAAGGCCTTTGCCATTCCCGTCGGATGCAGGGCAGGCATTGTGCGGGGGCCGCGGGAGGGAGACTTTGGGCCTTGCATTACCACCCGAGGCCGGACTCGCGTTCGATCCGGCGGGTCAGTGCCTTTTTGAGGACCGACGCCTTTGCATGGATGATGAGCCGCTTTCTGGCCCGGGTCACGCCGGTGTACACGATCTCGCGGGTGAGAAGCCGGTGGGCCTCGTCCGGGGGGAGCACCAGAAGGACATTGTCGAATTCCGAGCCCTGGCTCTTGTGAACGGTCACGGCAAAGGCAGGTTCCCATGGGGGCAGGGTCTCCATGGAGAAGGCCGCATAGGACCCGAACCGGGGGAAGAAGGCACGGCAGGCCCCTTCACCGTCCATGATCACTACCCCCACATCGCCGTTATAGAGTTCCCTGGCGTAGTCGTTGCGGGTAATCATGATGATGGCCCCCGGAAACCAGCCCTTCTGTATCCAGCCCGGATGTCCGGAGGTTGGCGCCAGTTGGCCGGAAATCTCCCGGTTGATGCCTGTGCATCCATAAATGCCCTTGCGCACCAAAGACAGGATTCTTGCCTGCCGCACCCCTTCAAAGATTCGATCCAGAACAAACTGGCCCTCATCGGAATGAAGCAGACGGTGGGCATCCATCTCTCCGGCCTTCGCTGTCAGATCGATGAGACTCGGGTCGTGGGCTCTTCCGGCACTCAGGTAATGATGGGCCGCCCACATTCGGACATGCTGGCGCCATGCCGAGATCCCCTCGTCCGGCACGATCGCCCATTGATCCTCGGGGAGGGCAAGGGCCGATGGAAAAAAGAGGGGTCTGTATGTTGGCAGATTCCCCTGATTGATTTCCCGGGCCAGTTGGTTCAGGTTGCGGCCGGACCGGTATACGGTCTCAAGGACAACGAGACGGCCCTTGAAGGGCTTGGCCCTTGTACCGTCAGGGATCATCTCCGCAAACACGGCCCCGGCTTCCACCGACGGGAGCTGGTCCTTGTCGCCCATCAAAACGAGTCTGGTTTTTGCAGGGTCCACGGCCCTTAAAAACCGCTCCATCATGATCACATCCACCATGGAGACCTCGTCCAGGATGATGACCGATGCCGGCAGGGGGTTGGCCTCGCTGTAATAGAAATCATGCCGGGACCGGCGGTAGCGGAGCAGCTTGTGGAGGGTGCTCCCTTTAAGATTCAGGAGGTCCCTGTCGCAGGGGGCAGGGCATGCGATGGTGTGGATCGCCTGCTGGATAGCCTCGGTCATGCGCTGGGCTGCACGGCCGGTGGGGGCGCCCAACAGGATATCCTCTACCGCAATGCCTGTCCGTACAAAACAGCGGAGCATGTTGACCATAAGGGAGGTCTTGCCGGTCCCCGGACCGCCCGAGACGATGCAGAACCGGGATCGGAGCGCCAGTTGGATGGCCTCGGTTTGCTTTGCGTCTCGCCGGATGGGTGCGCCTTTCCTGCCTGCGCAGATGGAGAGCTCAGGGCCGTATATGCCGTCGATGAGCAATGCCTCATCCTGCTCCGGGTCCATGGTCGGCGGTTTTGCCCTGAGGAGACTCTCCATCCTGTGTCGCAACCGGGTTTCACATGCGTAAAATTTCTGAAAATAGAGGAGGGACCTGCCTCGGGCCTCAGACACGACCAGCGGCAGATAGGCGTCGCGGTTTTTTGCAATGAATCCCTGATACGTGCCTCTTGAGAGGGAAGCGAGAAAAGAGCGAGCTATGAGCCGGGCCTGTGCAGGCGCCAGGAATCTCATCAATCGCCGGGTCAGGGCCGCTTCTTCCAGATCCACACAGAGGCTTCCCTCCTCCATGGCCGCAAACAGGGCGATCAGGACGGCCCAAAGAAAGACGTCCCCCTGCCGGCCGCTCAGGTCGAGGAGATCGCGGATGGTCAGGTAGTCGAGCAATGAAAGCTCAAGGCTTGAGGATTGGGCACAGAGGTCCTTCAATCCCTGGTCCGCATCCTCTCCCGGGATGCCGAGGGCCGATAGTTGTTCCAGCCGGTATTCTGTATTACGTTCAGTTCCTGCCATTGGCATGCGCCTGTCCTATCCTGCGTCACCCACGAAGGATCCGTCCCATCTCCTCCTCCAGTTGCTCCAGGGTCCCCATTTGTTCGGGTGGAACAAAATAGATGCCCTCTCCCCGGGCCTGGCCCATGCCCCGCAGGTAGAAATAGAAAACGCCTCCCCAGTCCTTCTCCGCATTGAAGCGCGACCCCAGGGCCTGTTGCAGCCACCGGAGGGCAGCGAGGGCGTAGAGCCTGCATTGCAGGGTATAGCCTGCCTCTGCCATGCTCCTTGCCATGGATTCCTGATCATACCCGCTCTCCAGGAGGTTGGATTTCCAGTCAGCCACATAGTAGACATTGTCTTTTCTGAAGATCAGGTCGATGAACCCCCGCATTAGGCGGGGCCGGACGCCGGCCCCGGCCACATCTGGAAGGGAATAGTAGAAGCCGGCCTCGTGGAGCCGATCTTCCCTCCTGAGACAGGCAAGAAAAAAGTCCTCTCCCAGGGGAGGAATGACTGCAGTCAGGGTACGCCACAGGATGCGGCAGATCGCTGCCTCCCAGGACTGATCCACCCGGTGGGTCGCCATCTCCTGTACGATGAGATGACGGGTCTTTGGGTCCTCCAAGAGACGCGCAGCGCCGTCCGCCGACCCGCGGCCCGATTTCAGGACCACACTGTAGTCCATCTGCTCCAGGATGGCGTGAAACATGAGACCCACGTCGATGCCGCCAGGGACCTCTGCCGGCATCCCTTCGCCCTGGTCTGCCCCCATGTCCCATGCGGCCATGACCTCGTCAGGCTCCCTGTCCGTATCCCCGGACTGGAATGAGACCTCTTCTGCGGGGCCAAGAGCCTGCCGCATTCCTTGGTGATGGAGGACTGAAAAGGAATCCACCCGGATCCTCCTCCCCTCATAATGCTCCGGGATCAGGAGATCCTCAAATCCGCTGCTTTCAGGGATGGGGATTTCCCGGACAGAGGTCATGGCTTCGGCCCGGGACTTCCTGAAGGAAGGATCATCCGGACTGAGCCACAGCACATCATGCTTTTCACCCTCCCTTGGAAAGGCCTCTTGCAGGGCCGGAGAAACAAGCCGGCATACCGGGCCGAGCCACGGGGCCTCCCGCTGAAAGATATAAAAGGGAAGGTAGAGCTTGAACTGGGCACGGGTGGCTGCCACGTAGTAGAGCCGTTTGTCCTCGTCGGCCTTTTCGATCTCATGTCTTCCTCCACCCCCGGACCTGAGGAGGTCCATGATCCGCAGGGTCTCTGGGGAAGGACCGTTCGCGTCCACAGGGTGATATACATGGTAGGAATCCTGGTGGGCCATGGGCTGCGTCAAACCGCCGGCAACAAAGACCACAGGGAACTGGAGGCCCTTGCTCACATGCATGGTCATGATCTGGACCTTGCCTGATTCGGTCTCTATCTGGTGGATATCGATCCCCTCCCCCGCCTCCCATGAGGCGGTCCGGTAGAGATCCAGGAGTGCCGCCAGTCCCCTGAAATCCAGATTTCTTCGATAGGCCTCTTCCTTCAGGTGCTCGAATATCTGACGATAATTGGCGTACGTCCGGTCCCATCCCATGTCTTTTGCCCCTCGGGCAACCAGCCCCGAGTCTTCTGTCAGGGACTGGAACAGCGCCCCCCACTGCCGCATCATGGCGTATTCGCTCCACTGAAAGAGGATCTCCTTGATTGGGTGGCCGAGGGGCATATCGTCGTAGCCGTAGAGTTCCTGGAGGGATCGGCCGAAAAAGGGAGTCAAAAGCCCTTTTTTGACGGCTGAGGCATCTCCGGGGTCCAGGATGGCATGGAAAACAATGCTGAGATAGGCCGCCTCATCCGAGGCAAAGAGCCCGGGTTTTTTGTAGAAGGCATAGGGGATGCCTTGTTTCCTGAGCTCGTCTTCCACAAAGGGGACGTCCGATTTGCCGCGAACCAGGATGGCCATATCCTGAAAGCCAAGGCATCGCTCATCCTTTCCCTTTTCCTTGAGGCGGATTTTTGAGCCCGCAAGATGGTGAATCTCCTGGGCTATGAACCGTGCCAGCCTGAGTCTGGCAGGCCGCGGGGACGGGGAGGAGCTGAGATCCACGATGGTGAGGACCGGTCTTCCGGAATCATCTGCCGCGATCTCTGCCAGCCTGCGCCCAGGATCGGGGGCCTCGCTTACCTGGTATCCGATCTCCGAAGGGCCGGCCATGGCGTCAGGCTTGAACCAGCCGTCCCGGCAGAAAAGGGTGTTGAAGCTTTGAATCAGGCATTCATGGGAGCGCCAGTTGATGGAAAGGGAGTAAAGCCCGGCCTTTCCCCTGTGGGCAAGCCCTTCCATCTCCTTTTTTGCCGCGAGGTAGACGTACACATCGGCGCCGCGAAAGGCGTAGATCGCCTGTTTGGGATCACCGATCACAAAGAGCCGGTTTCTGGAGGGATCCGGGCCGTCAATGAATATCCTCTTGAATATCCGCCACTGGATCGGGTCTGTGTCCTGGAATTCATCGATAAAGGCGGCCTTGAAGCGGTCCCGAAGGCTGGTCAGGAGGTCTGCCCTCCCATCTGAAGAGAGGGCCTTTTCCACGAGGGCCAGCATATCGTAATAGCTGATCCATCCGTGGGCCGCTTTTGTCCGGGCCGCCTCGGCCTGAAGCCGGTGCACTGTCTCCGCGGCGAGACAGGCCCCAAGGTCCTTCAAGAGCTGGCTGACGGCCTCAAGTCCCTCCTTGATCAGGCCCAGCTCAGGACAGACATGGAGGTTGGGACCGCCTTTATTCCATTTCTCGGGCATGAGGCAGGCAAGGCCCTTTTTGCCCGCGCATGCGGTTTCCTCGGCCCTGGATATCAGTTGGAAGAGATCGGACAGATCGAAGGTATCTTCTGTCAGTTTCGAAAAGAAGGCCTCTACAGGGACAACCATCTTATGGAGGATGGTGCGCTTTGTCGCTGCATTGAAATTGAGCTGACCGTACCTGTCGGAAAAGTTAGGCCGGATCAGTGAGGCGACGTGCATGCAGACCGAGACAGTCTCCTCCTTGATTTCCCGCCAGCCCCTTCCCTCCACATCAGGGAGGAGCCTGTCGCAGGCATCCGGGTGGAACGACGCAGCCAGTCGGATGATCGTTTCCAGAAAACGATCCTTGTTTTTGTTAAAGCCCGACAGCTCCAGGATTTCCTCTAAATCCTCTCCGTATATCCGCGGCCATTCCCTGCGCATCTGCTCCTTGAGCAGGATCTCATAAAGGGGGCCGTCCGGGATCACCTCGGCCTGGAAAGGGGCGCTGTTCTCAAAGGCGAAATCCTTCAGCACGGTCTGGCAGAATCCGTGGATGGTATGGATGGCCGACCTGTCGAATTCATCCACAGAGCGCCGCAGCTTTCTGACGGTGGGCAGATCCAGATCAGGATGGTTCAGGACGGCCTCCAGTTTTTCCCGTATGCGGATCTTGAGTTCAGAGGCCGCCTTTTCCGTGAAGGTGACCAGAAGGATGTTTTCCAGGTCCACGTCCTCCTGCTCCCTGAGAAGACGCACCACAAGGTTTTCGATGGCGTAGGTCTTGCCGGTCCCTGCAGAGGCCTCGATCAGGCCGTGCTTTTGGAGGTCGATCTGGTGGATGTCGTGGCGTACAGGCTGATAAGACATGGCTATCTCTTGTCCGACGTCTCGGCCGCAAAAAAGATCCTGAACCGCTCCCGCATCCTGTCAAAGGCATCCTCGGGCACGAGGGGGTCGGCGAGTCGCACCAGGGCCGATGTCTCTTCGGAATAGGCATCCCGGAGCTGGACGTAGAAGGACTCCCGATCGCCTTCCCTGATCCCGTCGTCCGGGATGAGATGGGGCTTGATGGACTGGGATGCCGCTGCCTTAAAGGGAAGATACCGGGGTCGTTCCCTGCTGAGGCAGTCTGAGACCAGACGGCTCAGGTATGCCCGGGCCGCCTCAAGGGTTGGGCGATAGGTCCAGGATGCGGTCTTTTTCCTGTAGGCCACATGAAAGGTGATGGCCCCATCCCCTGTCAAATCCCGGCCCCCTGGAACCAACCCGCAGGCGAGCCAGAAAAGAAGGGGCTCGAAGATGTATCGGTCCGGCGCCTTTCCAGGGGTTTTTGAGGAACCGCTCACGACCAGGGCATGCCAGCCGCCGGCCGGATCGCGCCATACCCACGGCAGTTGGCCGTGGATCTCCACCGCAACCTCCGAGACCCGGCCCTGGTCGTCCGGGGTCGCGACCATCAGATTCAGGGGATCGAGGCGCAACAGCGGCATGAGGCGGGAAGCGGGAATTGTTTCACCTGTGGGTTCTCCGACAAGAAGTCCGCGGTAGCGCGTTTCGGCCCGCCCCATCTCGTCCAGGAGCCCGCACAGGGACCCGACCCGTTCATGGAGGTCCTCGAGCAGGGCCTTCTTGTCCACCCGCGCAAAGGCCCCTTCCGGCGTCATGCTCCTTCTGCGGCGATCTTCATATACGGCCTCATAGATGTCTGCCACGGCCTCGATGGACCCTGGTCCGGACCCGGATAGGGCCCAGCGATCCAGCCAGAGCTTGAGCGGGCTCATCTTGAGGTCGTAATCCAGGGGAAATGCGGCATAAAAGGGTTCATCCTCCTTAGCGGCGGTCTCCTGCAGGGTCTCCTCCTCCAAGATGCCCAGATGCCGTCTCAGGCACTGGGACACCGGGTCTTCCAAGAACATGCGGAGTTGTTTGATGGTGATCCTTTCAAGCGGTTGCTCATCTTTTTCTGCCTTTGCCCGGGCAATGGCAAGATCAGGAAAACACCCCTGAATGCGGTCTTTCAGGGCCTCGGGGACGGCGCCTGCTGCCGCATCCCACAGGCCTGCCTCCAGATAACAGGCAATCCTGTCGGACAAGGAGTAGTTGACCGCCACATCCGAGATCTCATTGACCGCATCCGGCGCCACATATCGGCGGCTCGATCCCTTGAGCGGCGCCTCGGCCGTCTGGAATCCCTCTGCCTCGGGGAGGATCTCTTCCTCCACATACCGGCGCAACTGGTTTACCACCGAGCAGGGTTGGATCATGCGGTCCTTCTGCAGGTCTCTGGCCACGTAGGTCAGGTAGAGCTTGTCCTCCACGGAGAGGAGCATCTCCAGAAACAGATAACAGTTCCGCTCGGGCAGGGTCACATCTCCAATCCGGCGCCGTACCAGGCGCAGATCCAGCGAAGAAGTCTCGGCCCTTCCGGGAAAGGCCCCCTCCTGCATGCCCATCACATACACGATCCTGAAAGGGATCGGCCGCATGGGCTGGAGCGACGAAATAGTGACCCCTTCTGTGAGATAATCTCCATAACCTCCTGAAATAGAAGCAAGGTTTGATTTGACAAGTTCCCGGATCAAGGAGACGTCAAGACGCTCTTCCGACCCTTGCACCTGATCGTAGATTGCAAGATCCCAAAGGGCTGAAACAAGGGAGTTATGGACCGCAGATTCCCCTCTGAGACCCGGGGGGACAGAAAGAAGGTCATGGCAGATCTGCATCAGCCGCTCGGCCCATTCGATTCCCGAGGCCCAGAGGTCTGTCAGCTGGGCAACGCCGTGATGGAGCCGCTCGACGGCCACGGAGAATTTCTCCACCAGGTCTGGGTCCCCGGCTTGAAGGTCTTCGAAGGGGACCCGGCCTTCAAAAGAGGGAAAGGCGCAAGCCAGGTCTTCATCGCCGCCGGGATCCGGAATGGGGGCTTCCGGGACAGACAGGATGCGCGAGAGGCGGAGCCTTTGAAGCCCCTGGCGCCAGGTGTAGGCATCCCCGTCCGGATAGCCCCTCCTGGCCCTTGCCCCTGCGTCGAAGGAATGGAAAATGTGAAGGCCATCCGCCCATCTGGCCCATACGGCCGCGTCTTCGCTCCGGATGTCCCATTTGTGCATAAAGCAGGGGTTCAGGATGAGGTCAAAGACCTCCTTTCGCGAGAACCGGCCCCCGGCCATGTCAAGGATGCCCAGTACGGCCTGGCCGTAGACGCTCTCGATGTCGGCCCGCGAATCCACCAGGTTGTATGAAAGACGGCGGGGTCTGCGATTAAAGACCGAGTCGATAGCCGGTTTGTAGACCGACATATCCGGGACAAAAACCGCTATGTCGGTGAGCTGAAGCCGGGGATCTGCCTCCAGGTTGTAGATGATGCTGTTGTAGACCGTCTCTACCTCCCGGTAGATGCCGGGACAGGCAACGATCTGGAGGGAGCGATCCTGGCGGCGCCTTTCTACGGCCTGTTCTTCCGTTGACAGGGTGAAGATGCGGCGCTGGACGGCCCTGAGCACTGTTTCAGGCCGTTTGGGTCTGCTGAAGCACGCTTCGAAATCGTAATCCGTGAGCTGGCACAAAAGGCGGATATGCTCCCGTCCGGGCCTCCCCCAAAGGCCGAGGAGGGTGTTTTCCTCAGGCTCGGCGAGCTCGCCTGTCAACTGCTCTTCGGGGGTGACGGCCAGTTTTCGAACCGCGCGACGCTGGATCCACTTCTTCTCCTGAGGGGTGCGAATGTCCTCCCAGAACTCGCGGCAGGGATTGAGGCTGTAAATGAAGATACGGCAATGCCCTGAGAGCCGGCCGATCAGGTCCAGGTGAAAGGGCGAGACCTGCGAGAGGCCGAAGAGGTGCACGAATGTGTTTTGGATGCGGGAAGGTCCTGCACGGCCCCGGTCTCCCTGAAGGACCTTATCGGCGTATTCGCTCAGCCACAGAAGGGGCCTTCGAGCAGCCTGGACATACCGGTCCCTCGCATCGATCATCCTCAGATAAAGGCCCTGCTGGCAGCGCTCCATGCCTTTGCACACATATTTGCTGTCGCGCCAGTTTTTCAGCATGTCGGACCGGTGAAACTGGTAGGCCTCAAAGAGCCTGACCATCCGTTCCACAAGCTGCCACAGCCTCACCGCATAGCCCGATCCTTTGGTTCCGTCGGGTTCGAGGAGGTATCGGCTCAGCGGCCTAACTGCATCGTCTGCCGTGTCCAGCTTTATGAGAGCGCTTAGAAGAAACATCCTTACATGCGCAGCGGTCATCATTTCAGGCGGTTCATCATTGGGATCGATCCGCGTCAAAAGGGCCCACAGGCCGGATTCCAGATACTGGAAATCCACATTCATAAAGATGGATCTTTTGGCAGAGAGGGTGAGCTGGAGCCACTTGACCAGGTTTTGGTTGGGGACGATGGTGAGAGGACCTTCGAAAATGTTTTCTTTCAAGCGGGTTTCGAGATCAACGACCGTTGCATATTTTTCGGCCAGGGTATCGAGTTGATTGCTGAAGTAGAGTTGAATCGGCACGCCGGGACCTCATCGGTTCATTGTGGTTGAGGGGCGATCCGGAGCCCTTAATCCGGCTCCTCATGGCCCAGGATGATCATCCGTTCCCTGGCCGCCTCCTGGCGCTCCCTCTCCCACCGGTCCCACTCCTGTTTCAGCCGCGCCAGCTCCTCTTTCACGTCCGTGACCTCGCCCGGTTGAGCCCGGCCTGACTCTTCAAGGGAGATCAGCCGCTCCTTGAGCGGCTTGACCCGCTCCTTGATTGCCCTCATGGCGGTCAGGGCCTTCTGTTCCCTGGGGGTGGGGATCTCCATCTGCCCGGGACAGGTCCTGGGAGAATTTTCCACTATGGGAAACAGCCGGTCATCGGGTTTGTCTTTCCCTGTCTTATCATTCATCATGTCTTTGGTCCTTTCCACGAAACGGGGTTGAACCAATCAAGGCCGCATGACCTGTCCGCCTGCCCCGCATGGGATTCCTGCCGTGCACAGCCATGATATGGGAGCAGGTCCGGCCTGTCAACCAGGATAAAGAGGAAAGGGTGCGATTGGTCTTTTGTCAATTGAATCCATCAGTTTGAATTCCTTGTTGCACCGATCTGCATAGATATGGTAGAAGGACCCTGGTCTTGGTTTGTGTTCGGCCTGGGTCCTCCTTCGGCATCGGGGGCCTCGGCCCCTTCAAGGAAAGCATGCGACGGCAATGACGACAGGAAGGCGTTTGATGCGGCAGGGAGAGAGGATGAGCGGGCATTGTCACAGGCCGCATGGGAAGGGGGTCAAGAGATGGGGGACGGCGATGGTGATCCTCTGCTTCTCTTTCAATCTCTTTTCCGGCCTGTTGGTTCGTACCGCCCTTTCCTCAGAAAAGCGGCCTCACCAGTCCAAGATCCGGCAGAGCCGGGCCAAGCAGCAGATGCCCCCGGCGCCCGCTGCGCCTGGAGAGGCCTTTGTGGACGAGGTGAAGGCGTATGTGGGGATCCCTTACCGATGGGGCGGGGCCAGCAAAAAGGGCATGGACTGCTCCGGATTTGTCAGACACGTCTATTCCAAGGCATTTTCCCTGGATCTACCCCATTCAAGTTACCTCCAGTACGCGCACCCCACCATGAAAAAGATTCCGGCCGAAGATTTGAGGACAGGCGATTTGATCTTCTTTTCGCAGAAGGGCAAACGTGTCAATCACGTGGGCATCTATCTCGAGGATGGCCGCTTTATTCACGCTGGCAGGAAGAGCGGCGTGACCATATCCAGCCTCGACAGCCGGTACTGGAAGCTGAGAATGGTCTGCGCCAAGAGGCCTGCAAGCTTGCGGGGATATGAAGCGGTCGACCGTTCCATTTCCCTGAGCGGCGAGGCCGCCGGCGAGACCGAAAGGAGGCAGGCTTTCAGTGGATCTGCCGAAAAAGGATGGCGAATGGCATCCGTGATCGAGGGTCTGGGGCCGCTTTCTCACTGGCAAGATCTCGCAGAGAAAGGTCTGGCGGAAGGTCTCAGCCACACCTTCGGCCTTCAGATCAGCCAGTCATTTGGAGGGGCATCCTGGCGCATGAGCCTGCTGCAGGAAAACCATCTCCGCTCCTTTCCGAAAGGATATGATCCTCTGCTGACCTCCATACCCCTGAACCCATGGGCAGAGCGCCAGTACATCATGGACGGCCATTTGCAGGGGATCAAGATGGCAAGCGATTTCTATCCAGTGGATTGGCTCCAGATCACGCCTTCTTTTTCCTATGCAGGATATGGGCGCGACCCTGAAAAATCCCCGTCGTGGGCCCCGGGCCTGGGTCTTGCCGTGCAGATCCGGCCCCTCCCGGCGAGATGGTCCCTGGCCGCGGATCTGCAATACTGGGAGGAAGAGGATGGCTTTGCCGGAGGGGTAGGGGGAATCGATCATTGGAAAGGGGGCAACGTATCTCTCATGTTCGGTTACGATTTTTCCAAAGATGTGAGACTCAGCATCGTGGGACAGCACCGCATGGGGAATCTCTTCAGCCCGCCGGACCGGCGCCCCTCGTCATACAATCAGCAGGAACAAAACGACCTTTTCTTTGGGCTTGACTGGGCCTTTTAGCGGATCTGCCTCCGATTGCGGCCGAAGGCGTCGGTTCCCGCCAACAGGAGGATCCAAGCAGCCCCATCCATGCAGCCGCCCGTGAGCCTGACTGGTTCCCTGCCTTCAGAGGCCCTTGTCCCGGGCCGCAGCCCCGCGTATGGCCAGGTTTCTGGACGCGGCAAAAAGCCCGCCCTCTTGTAACCATTCGGGATCCCAGTGCGATGCTAACGTTTGTGGGGGGCGGCGGTTCAAATGCCGTGTGTTGAGATCATGAAGACACCAGATCTGATAGATATGCCGGCTGGATGGATACTGTGGCTTATGCTGCTCTTTCTGAGCGGATGCGCAGCAATAGGTCCCGATTATGTGCCGCCCGAGAAAAAGGCGCCGTCCCAATGGCATACCGCGCTGGAGGGGGGCCTTGCAGCCGACTTTATGGATTGGAAGGCGCTGTCGCAATGGTGGCGCACCCTTGACGATCCGGTGCTTTCCAAACTGGTGGAACAGGCCCAAACAGGAAATCTGGATCTGAAAGAGGCCCAGGCCCGGGTCCAGGAGGCCCGGGCAAGACGGGGCATGGAAGAGGCCGGTCTCTTCCCATATATGGATGTCTCGGGCAAGATCACCCGAAGCCGGGGGAGCGAGGAGACAGGTGCTGGCACCCAGCGAACGCTCTATGCCGCGGGATTCGACGCAGGATGGGAAGCGGACATCTTCGGCGGCATCCGTCGATCCATAGAGGCGGCCGATGCGGAGCTGGGGGCCAGCCAGGCGTCCTTGCGGGATGTGCTGGTCACCCTGACCGCAGAGGTAGGCCTCAATTATGTGGAGATGCGGACCTATCAGACGCGGCTGGCCGTGGCAGAGGCCAATCTGAAGGCCCAGGAAGAGACGCAACAGCTCACCCTGTGGCGCTTTAAAGCAGGCCTGAGCGATGGCCTCTCCGTGGAACAGGCCCGTTACAACCTGGAGAACACCCGATCCCAGATACCCACCCTTCGCTCCGGGCTGGAGGCCTGCTTGAACCGCATGGCGGTGCTCTTGGGGAAAGAACCGGGGGAACTCCACAAGGAACTGGAGGCGTTAAAGCCTATTCCGGTCGCCCCTGTGCAGGTGGCGGTCGGAATCCCTGCGGACTGCATTCGACGACGGCCGGACATCCGCCGGGCCGAGCGGGAACTGGCGGCTCAGACCGCGCGCATCGGCGTGGCCACGGCCGAACTCTATCCCAAGTTTTCCCTTTTCGGCTCCATCGGCCTGGAGGCCCTTTCCCTCGGCGGATTTGCCTCCTCCGACGGCATGACTTACAGCATAGGACCTGCCTTTTCCTGGCGGCTCTTTGATGCAGGCGCCATCCGCCGCAACATCCAGGTGCAGACCGCCCTCCAGGAGCAGGCCCTTGCCCGCTACGAATCGGCGGTCCTGAGGGGGCTCGAGGAGGTGGAAAACGGTCTCAAGGCCTATGTAGAGGAACAAGAGCGCCGGGCCGCCCTCCAGCAGGCCAGCGAGGCGGCCCAACAGGCGGCAAGTCTGGCACAGGACAAATACGCGGCAGGGATCATCGATTTCAGCGAGGTCCTGGAGGCCCAGCGGTCTCAGCTCTCCTTCCAGGACCAGCTTGCCCAGAGCCAAGGGGCGGTCACGACCAGTCTCATCCGCCTGTACAAGGCCTTGGGGGGGGGCTGGGCCGAAATGTCCGGAACCCGAAAAAATACCCTGTTGGGAGGTGTCAGCGCATATGACCCGCAAGAATGAATCTGCCCGATCCGTGGCCGAGACCCTTGAGTTGGCTGAGGGGCCCCGCCGCGGAAAGCGGGTCAAATGGATCATCTTGGCAGTCATTTTTCTCTTGGGCGCGGTTGTTGCCGTACTGGCCTTCAGGAGCATGGGGCCGCCTGCAGCGGCCCAGTACCGAACCCAAAAGGTCGCGTCTGGTGATCTCACTGTGACGGTGAGCGCCACAGGCAACCTCGAGCCCACCAACCAGGTGGATGTGGGGAGCGAGCTCTCCGGCATCATTCGCTCGGTCCTTGTCAAGGAAAACGATCGGGTGGAGGTGAACCAGGTCCTGGCCCGGCTGGATACCAGCAAGCTGGAGGCGCAGCATGCCAAGAACAAGGCGGAACTGGCCGCGGCCAAGGCCAAAGTCTTGCAGGCCCGGGCCACCACCCGGGAGGCGGAAACCAACCTGGCCCGGCTGCGACATGTGAGGGAATTGAGCGGCAACAAGGTCCCTTCCCTCTACGACCTGGATGCTGCCCAGGCCGCGCTGGCACGGGCCCGGGCCGAGGAGTCCTCGGCACAGGCTGCGGTGGCACAGGCACAGGCCATCCTTCAGGGCACGCAAACAGACCTCTGCAAGTCCGTGATCCGTTCCCCCATTCGTGGCGTGGTCCTTTCCCGAAACGTGGAGCCGGGACAGACAGTGGCCGCCTCGCTCCAGGCCCCGGTTCTGTTCACCCTGGCAGAAGACCTGGCCCAGATGGAACTGAACGTGGGCGTGGACGAGGCGGATGTGGGGCAGGTGAAAAGGGGTCAGGAGGCCACCTTTGTGGTGGATGCCTATCCGGATCGCCGGTTCCAGGCCCGGATTACCCGCGTGGCTTATGGCGCTGAGACCACAGACGGCGTGGTCACCTACGAGACCATCCTGAAGGTCGACAACAGGGATTTGTCCTTGAGGCCCGGAATGACGGCCACGGCCGACATCGTTGTACAGAAGGTGAAAGATGCCATTCTTATCCCCAATGCAGCCTTGCGGTTCTCCCCTCCCGCACAAGACAAAGAAGAATCCAGGCGGTCGCTGGTCTATTCGCTCATGCCCCGGCCGCCCCGCCGCAAGAGCCTAAACCGTGAAGAGAGGCCATCCAGGGGCAATGAGCGCCGGATCTGGATACTGGAAGACAATCAACCCAGTCCCGTTATCATCCAAGTCGGCGTCAGCGACGGGGTTAGCACACAGGTGCTGGGGGAGGCTCTGAGCCCTGGCATGGAAGTCATCCTGGAGCGCCGGGCTGAAGGGAAGCAGTGATCCATGACGGCGACCGCCTCCACGGCCTTGCCCCTTATTCAGCTGCAGGGCGTCAACAAGATCTACGGCGCCGGCGACACCGCGGTCCATGCCCTCCGGGACGTGGACCTGGAGATCCAACAGGGCGATTTTGCGGCCGTTATGGGGGCCAGCGGGTCTGGAAAATCCACCTGTATGAACATCCTGGGTTGCCTGGATGTGCCTACATCCGGAAGCTATCTCTTTGAAGGGGTGGAGGTGGGCGGCCTTTCGCGGGATCAGCGGGCCGTCTTGCGGCGTCATTATCTGGGTTTTGTATTTCAGGGATTCAATCTCCTCAACCGCACCACGGCCCTGGAGAATGTGGAACTGCCCCTCATCTATCGCGGCATTCCCCGGGGCGAGCGGCACAAAATGGCCCAGAGGTCCCTTGCGGCCGTGGGTCTAAAAGGATGGGAGGGCCACACGCCGTCCGAGCTTTCGGGGGGCCAGCAGCAGCGGGTGGCCATTGCCCGCGCCATTGTGACCGAGCCTCAGGTCCTCCTGGCGGACGAACCCACCGGGAACCTGGATTCGGTGCGCAGCCGTGAAATTATGGAGCTCTTGGTGGATCTCAATCAGACCCGCGGGATCACCATCATCATGGTGACCCATGAACCGGACATGGCCGGCTATGCCCAACGCCGGATCCATTTTGTGGACGGCCGCATCGCGGATGCACCCACAGGCTGAGGGACACTGCACACATGCTCTGGGAAAACATCATCCTGGCACTCCGAGAGATTCGCCGCAATGTGCTCCGGTCCAGCCTGACTGTTCTGGGGATTGTGATCGGCGTGGCCGCTGTCATCACCATGGTGACCCTGGGGCAGGGGGCCACAGCCAGGGTTACCTCTGATATCTCCAGCATGGGGAGCAATCTGATGGACATCCGGCCCGGTCAGATGCGGCACGGCCCGGGCGGGGCCAGGTCAGAGGCCAGCCCGTTTAAGACGGCGGATGTGGCAGCCGTCCGGCGTGAGATCTCCAGCCTTGCTGCGGTTGCCCCCCTGGCTTCACAGATGTCCCAGGCCATCTACGGGAGTCAAAACCGAGCCACGCGGATCCTGGGAACCACATCGGAATACCTCGCCGTGCGGGACTGGCCTCTGTCTCTGGGCAGGGCCTTTACAGAGGGCGAAATGCGGGCCGGAAAGGCGGTTTGTATCATGGGCGAGACCGTGCGCAAGGAGTTGTTTGGTCAGCAGGATCCCGTGGGAACAACCATTCGGCTGGGCAAGATCTCCTTCAAGGTGATCGGCGTCCTGGCCCCTAAGGGTCATACCAGTTTCGGCACGGACCAAGACGATCTGGTGATCATCCCCCTTCGAACCCTGCAGCGCCGTCTGGTGGGGAACACGGACGTGGCCTCCATTTCCGTGTCGGTCAAGGAAGGCATCTCTACCCAGAAGGCCAAGGCAGAGATTGAGCGTCTGCTGCGCGAACGCCGGCGCATTGTGCCGGGCAAGGAAGACGACTTCAGGGTGTTGGACATGCAGGAGATCGTTTCCATGCTCACCAGCACCACGCGCGTGTTGACGGCCCTGTTGAGCGCAGTGGCCGCAGTGAGCCTTCTGGTGGGCGGGATCGGCATCATGAACATCATGCTCGTGTCTGTGACCGAACGCACCCGGGAGATCGGGACCCGCCTGGCCATCGGGGCCAGGGAGCGGGATGTGCTGATGCAGTTTTTGGTGGAGGCCGTGGTGCTGTCGTCCTTTGGCGGGATCTGCGGCATCCTGGTGGGCCTGGGTGCGGCTTACGGAGGCGCGAGGCTCCTCCAAATACCTTTTGTTTTTCAACCGGGGATCGTGGTTACGGCCTTTGCCTTTTCCGCGGCAGTAGGGGTCATCTTCGGCTATTTCCCGGCCCGAAAGGCCGCACGCCTCGATCCCATTCAGGCCTTGCGCTACGAGTAGCCGCTTGGACCGGCGCACGGACCTTTCGTTTTCGCCCTTCTTACATCACGACGCCCTGGTCCCAGACCTGGATCAGGTAATCTTTGTGCTCTTCAAATACCTGGGCCTGTTCTTCCACCACGGCCTCGGCCTCGCTGTTCCTCATCTTGAGTGTCTGGTTGATAAAGGATGCGACCCGGCCCAGATAGAGAGGAGTGACCAGGTTGATCAGCTGGGTCCGGTTGTATTTCCACCTGTGAAAGGTGGCGGCTGTTTCATAGAGGACCATGACCCATGTGTGGATGGGCATAATAAATTTGGTCTTGGCCATTTTGCTGCACTTTTTGAGCGTTTCATAGCAATCCGGACAGAATATATCTTTATAAAAACTCTTGAACTGTCGAAAACCGGTCTTGTATTCAGACACCAGGCGTCCCAGATCCACTGAAACAGGTTCCGGCTCAGCAAATTCCGTGAGACCGAACATGGGGACCGTGCGGCTCCCCTTGACGGTCTTCCATTGCGATTCATGCTGCTCCATCAAGACAAAGAGGGTGTGTACCACCTGCCGGAACATGGGTCCGAGGGACTCGCCTGGATCCTTGGCGTCATGGATCTTGACGCCTAAATTGGACTCGCATATCTTGAAATTGCTCACAATGGCATTGGTGGTCATCCAGATGTCGATCCCGTAGCGGGCCACGTCCGTATCCCACACATCCTGCTCGATGAAATAGGCTGCCAAGTCCCCTGCAAAGGCGAAGTCGCCGCCAATGGGCTGACGGATGCGAAGCCCGTACAGGGTCCGGGTAAGGTTGTACACGATGTTGTTGGTGATGGTTCCGTCGTACTTGTGACGCGAATAGATGGGCGACACATACTGAAACCCCTTCTCCAGGACCGGCTCCAGAAGATACTTGACCCAGTCGCCCGTGATGGAACGGAGGTCGGAATCGACCACCATGCAGGCGGCCACTTTGAGGCGCTTGGCCGCCTCAAAGATGGATCGGAACGCAGAACCCTTGCCGGCAGGGCCCCGGTAGATGGAGACGATCTTTTCCTGCCATGGCTTGATCTGGAACTCCTTTGCCACTTCCCGGGTGTCGTCCGTGGAGCCGCCGTCGGCAATGAAGATCACGCACCGCTTGTTTTTGTAGTGGGCATCCAGACCGTGGGTCACCATCTGAATGACATGCTGGATGGTCTTTTCATTGTAGTAGGACGGGATGCCCACCAGGATATCCGCGGACCCGATCTCCTCTATGCGTTTGGCTGTGTATGTCCGTAAGGCCGAATCATATCTCATGGAAAATCCTCCAATAAGTTTTCAGGTTCAGGAATTCAGGGATCCATGACAGGTGCGATGCTCCTCCTGGCGTCAGCCGGTTTCAGCGGCATTGCCTTTTTTCCGATCCCTTGGCCCTATCCTACAGAAACAACCGCGCCGTGTAAAGCCTAACCAAAAATATTTGAAATTTAGCCGCTTAGGGCGTTTCAACTGAAACATGCGAAGAAATTTGCCCGTGGGGGTCTCTGCCCAAGGGCTGCAAAAACCGAAATACTGCTCGTGGGAAGGGCAGCAGGGCTTTGAAATACAGTCTGTTTAAGCCCCAAGGACACCCTCTCACCTGCCCGCCATGCGAGTGAGGCGAGTCAGGCGGGTCGATAGGGATTCCTTGCTGCCTTTCAATAAACAATATCCCGAGCCCGGGGGCGGTCGCCGAACGATATGAGCGCATTTTATTTCAGCCCTTGGACAGAGAATTGTCTTTCCCTCAGCCTGATCGCTTGCCTTTTCAACGGAAATGACCTACAAACAAAGACAGGGCAAGGTCTCCCGGGTGCGTTGCAAGGGCTTGGATAGGACAAGGTTGCCTTCGTGCCAAATTCAATAAAGCCAAAGGAGAAGACAATATGAGCGATCTGATGGACATTGTGAAAGGAAGACGAAGCGTCCGCAAATACCAGGACAAGGAGATCCCCGAGAAAGACCTGAACCAGATCCTGGAGTCGGTGAGGTGGTCGCCCTCCTGGGCCAACACCCAGTGCTGGGAAGTCATCGTAATTCGAGATCCGGAGGTCAAAAAGCGGGTCCAGGAGATCTTCCCCAAAAGCAACCCTGCTGCCAAGCACCTGGCCGAGGCCCCCGTCATCCTGGCCCTCTGCGCCAAGCTGGCCAGTTCAGGCTACTACAAGGGAGAGGCCACCACCAAGTTCGGCGACTGGTTCATGTTCGACCTGGGGATTGCGGCCCAGAGCATCTGTCTGACCGCCTATGATTTGGGCATCGGATCGGTGATCGTGGGTCTCTTTGAGCATGACAGGGTGGCCAAGGAGCTGGGGGTGCCCCAAGGCCATGAGCTGGCCGTCCTCATACCCCTAGGATATCCCACCAAGGAGTCGGGAGCGCCCAAAAGGCGGGAAATCAGTGAGTTTGTCCATTATGATCGGTTTTAGGCAGGCCCCTCCTGTTGAGAGACCTTGGCCGCTTGCCGCGTGAAAATAATGCGATGGAGGGCCGTGATGTGGGTCGTGACAGCCAGCAGCCAGACAGCGGCATGGAGAAAGCCGAACAAAGAGCCTGCTGCCAGTACGATAATCCGCTCCGGTCTTTCCATCAGGCCTACCGCGCACTTGGGGACCATTAGCTCGGCCCTGGCACGGATATAGCTGACCAGAAAGGCCCCGCACAGGGCCACGACTGAGACCAGGGTCATAAGGGTCATTCCCTCTCTGGCAAAATAGGCCAGGACCCCGCCAAAGATCAGAAAGTCGGAATAACGGTCCACTACAGAGTCGGTAAATCCTCCGAACCCGGAGGCTTTTCCCGAGGCCCGGGCCACGGCCCCGTCCAGCATGTCAAAAAACCCGGCAAAAACGATGGCTGCTCCCGCAGCAGCAATAAATCCCAGGAAGTAAAGGACTGCCGCGACCCCATTGATGGCCAGCCCGGTCAAGGTGAGGCAGTTGGGAGAAATGTTGCGACGAATCAGGAGCCGCGCCAGGGCGTTGAGAGGGGGTTGAATCCTTTTTTCCACAATATTCCGCAGCATGCAGCTACCTCATGATGGGAAGGGTCCCCGGGCACCGGGGTCTGGGGCCTCAAGTCCCAAGCCCATGAGGGATTGGCGAAGTTCGCAGGTCCAATCCCCATGCAGCCATTGCTGCGATTCCGTGCCCATCACCGGGGGATTTCGCCTTTGATGAATCGCTCGGTCATCTCCTTGGCCTCGGTGTCGCTGAACTGCTGGGGCGGGTGCTTCATGGCAAAGGCGGCGATGCTCGTGAGGGCCCCCCCGATGCCGCGGTCACGGGCCAGGCGACAGCACCGGATCACGTCGATGGCTACCCCTGCCGAGTTGGGAGAGTCCTGAACAGAGAGCCTCAATTCCAGGTCCATGGGAATTCCGCCGAAACCACGACCTTCCATCCGGATAAAACAGACCTTGTTGTCGTTCTGCCACGCCACATAATCGGAGGGGCCGATATGGATGTTTTCATCATCCATGGGCCGGTCCAGTTGAGACTGTACAGCCTCGGTCTTGGAGATCCTTTTGGACTCGAGACGGCTGCGATTGAGCATGTTCAGAAAATCGGTGTTGCCGCCCGTGTTGAGCTGGTAGGTCTTGTCAAGGCGTATTCCCCGGTCGGTGAAGAGCTTGGCGAGGGTGCGATGGATAATGGTGGCCCCGATCTGAGACTTGATGTCGTCCCCTACGCAGGGTATGCCTTTTTCCTCGAAGCGCGCGGCCCAGGAAGGGGTGGAGACAATAAAGACCGGCATGCAGTTGATGAGGCTGACGCCTGCGGCCAGGGCGCATTCGGCATAGTAATGGGCCGCCTGCTGGGATCCGACCGGCAGATAATTCAGGAGGATCTCCACCCGGTTCCGGACCAGCTCCTCTACCACGTCAACCGCCGGCTCATCGGAGGGGAGAAATGTCCGATGGGCCGGATACTGCCGCATGTGGTCTGAGACGCCGTCCAGCATGTGCCCCATTTGGACCGTTACATGGGTCTTCGGTATGGTTTCCCTGATGGGATAAACGCAGTTGGGCGGGGCCAGGATGGCCTGGTCCACTGTCTTTCCCACCTTCCGTTTGTCAATGTCAAAGGCAGCCGCGATCTCGATGTCGCCAGGATGGTATCCGCCCAGATTGTAGTGCATCAAACCCAGGTGTTCTTCATCCGCCTCGTTTTGTCGGTAGTGCTCGATTCCTTGAAGAAGAGAGGCTGCGCAATTACCAATGCCGACAATCCCTATCCGTATCTTTCTGTCTCTGTCCATGCCGCATCAGTCCACTATGAGAATGAGATCGAGGTAATCCTAACCGCTAAATAATATATACGAATGTTCTGGAAATCAAGAGATAGTTTGCGGCAAGCGGTCGAATTCGGGCCTGGCGTGCGGCACGAGGCCTCAAAACGGCTGAAGGTGGGCCCTGCAGGGGTGGTGGCCCCTGCAGGGTTCAGGCAGGCCCTTTCAGTCTGTCAGCGGGGCTGGAATCATCAATCAAAATCCAGGACAGAATCCAGATCCGCGTCCGGTACGTCAAAGACCGTGTTGTGGGGCGGGAGTTTTTCCATCCTGAAAAACTCGGGAAGCCGGTCGTCTGACGGCGTGAACCCGGCCCGGAGGTTGAAATCCTTTTCCATGCTGAGGACTCGTTTGCCGAGGGCATTGACGTCGTCGCCGGTCAAGTTGAGCCCATATTTGGCGTTTACCATTTCCACGATGGCGACAAAGGCGTCCGGAATATCCATTACTGGAAAGGCTACGAACAGACAGAGCCCGGCCGTGTCGATAAAGGCGGTCGTTGCCTGGAGACTGCTGGAGAGCTGGGCCTGGCCCTCGCTCTTGAGGGGATCCACCTGGCCGCCCACATTCATGATATTGGTGGCCACAGCATATCCCGCGGTATGGTCGGCCCCCATGGGCGAGGTGGCATAGGTAACGCCTACGCCCTTCACCGCCCTGGGATCGTAGGCCGGGAGGGCCTGGTTCTTGACCACCGGTACGCGTCGGACCCCAAAGGCCTTGCCCACAACGCCCGCGCCTGAGCCCAGGATGCGGCCCAGGGGCGTGCCCTTGCCCACCTCTGCGATGAGCTCCTCGGCACCGGCCGCATCGCCGAATGCCTTAAGGCCTCCCTCCATGGCCACGGCTACAGCGTTTCCTATTTCAATAGTGTCTACCCCGATGTCGTCGCAGGCCCGGTCGATGCGGGCGATAGCGTCCAGGTCATCGATGCCGCAGTTGGGCCCCCAGGCCCATACGGTCTCATATTCAGGCCACTTGGACACGTACTGGCCGTTTTTATCCACAAATATGCCCGAGCAGCGGATCACGCAGCCGGACATGCAGCCATGGGTGGGATTCCCTTTTCGCTCCATAGTGATCTTGTTAAGGGTTTCTCCGCTTACCTTGTCTGCCCCTTCGAACCGGCCTGAGCTGAAGTTGCGCGTGGGGAGTCCCCCGGCCTCGTTGATGACGTTGATGAGTATGTCGGTCCCGTAGGTAGGGAGGCCCTGACCGGTGACCGGGTACTCCTGGAGGGCCTTGGCAAAGCGTTTGGCCGCCTGATTGAAGGCCTCCCTGTCCTTGATGGGGGCCGTTTCTCCGGCCGTGGGATCGATGATAATGGCCTTGAGCCCTTTGGAACCCATGACCGCACCCAGGCCGCCCCGACCTGCATGCCGTGTGGGCCTGCCGTCTCTGTCAGTAAAGGCCACGCTGGCCCCGGCCAGCTTCCATTCTCCTGCCTGGCCGATGCTGACGAATCCAGCCTTGTTTCCGAACTGTTCTTTTAATCGATCGACTGTGGCATAGTTGCCGAGACCTTTCAGGTCGTCGGCAGGGGAGAGCTCGTATTTGTCCTTGCCTATCCAGAGCTTGTACAGCTTCCCATCCTGGGGCAGACCTTCCACTACAAGGCCGGCGATCCCAAGGCGGGCCAGATACTGGCCTGCCTGACCTCCTGAATTGGCCTCCTTGATGCCGCCTGTAAGCGGGCTCTTGGCGCCCACGGATATACGACCTGAGTTGGCGCAGTTGGTGCCCCCCAAGAGACCGGGCGCAAAGATGAGCTTGTTGTTCTGCCCGATTGGGGAGCAGGTGGGCTCCACCTCTTTGGCTACGATGGCCGAGGTGAGTCCCCTTCCCCCTAAGCCTTCGTATTCCTTTGGCATATCCTCAGCTTTGACCGAAAGATCGGTCATGTTGACCCTTAGAAATCGAAACATGGCAACCTCCTTTCCGCAGGTGAGTTGGGTTAAGATATGGTTTGTGATACTGATCCGGTTTCACTTTACCTAAGGCGGCCTGACGGCCGCAACCAAACAGGGTTCTGCCCGCCCGTGGGGGTCTCTGCCCAAGGGCTGCAATAAAATGCGTCCGTATCGTTCGGCGACCGCCCCCGGGCCCGGGATACCATTTATTGAAAGGCAGCAAGGAATCCCTATGGACCCGCCTGACTCGCCTCGCTCGCATGGCGGGCAGGTGAAAGGGCGTCCTTGGGGCTGGAACAGACCGTATTTTAAAGCCCTGCTGCCGTCCCCAGGAGCTCTGTTCGGTTTTTGCAGCCCTTGGGCAGAGACCCCCACCGAGAAACTTCTTCGCACATCGCGGAGAAATTACGGACAACGACTCTAAGGGAGATCGTTTACAAGGCCACAGACGCTGTGCTATTAAAAGCCAATGCCAATGGAGGGGGAGCGTGCATATCACAGTTGGCCTTGCTTCTCTATGTCAAGGGTCGCTTGCTGGTTTAGATCAGTTCTGTCTGGGTATCATTCTACTACTAACGGAGCATTAGAAATGGATTTCTTTTTTAAGCCCCGGGGCCTGGCCATTGTGGGCGCCACGGCCAATCCAAAAAAGGGGGGCTATCACATACTGTACAATGTCAGGCAAGGCTTCAAAGGAAAGATCTACCCGGTGAACCCGCGCTACCCTGAGATCGACGGGATCCCCTGTTTTCCGTCCGTCACGGATGTGCCGGACCCGGTGGAGTTGGCCATCCTTTTTGTCCCGGCCCCTGCGGTCCCGGAGCTGACCCTCCAGTGCGCCCGACGGGGCATTCGCGGCGTCATTGTGGAGTCGGGCGGCTTTTCCGAGGTGGGAGCGGAGGGCCAGTCCTATCAGGAGGCCTTGCGCCGGATTGCTGCAGAAACCGGGCTGAGGGTATGGGGCCCCAATTGTATGGGGATCATCGACACGGCAGCGCGAGCGGTCTTTTCCTTTGTGTCTCCCTCTATCTGGGAAGATGAACTGGTCAGAGGCGGCGTTTCCCTGGTGGTGCAGAGCGGCATGCTCTCCGGGGGATTTCTCATGGACGCCATGACCCATGGACAGGCCGGGTTCAGCAAGGTCTGCTCCCTGGGCAACAAGGTCGATGTGAACGAGTGCGACATCCTCCCCGCTCTCCTCGACGACCC
>ENA-OSEO01001966-OSEO01001966.1-sediment-metagenome-genome-assembly--contig:-NODE-1966-length-32426-cov-27.568055_pt1 | contig 32426 bp, 32 predicted proteins | sample MGYA00237883_ERZ534232 | MGnify/ENA metagenome assembly ERZ534232 | reverse complement strand
TAAACTCAGCTATTTCTAAGTTTCAAGAGATAGTATATTTCTTGAAAAGGGCAAGTAAAAGCAATATACTTTTTGCAGAGGGGACCGGGGATATTCGAGGGTAAAAATATACATCTATTTTGGAAGCGGACAGTGGCAAGGATATCAAGGGAAGTCCGTGGCTTAAAAGACAAAGCTTTGAAAGCCATTCGGAAACACAATATGCTGGAGAAAGGCGACAAGGTTTTGGTTGCCGTTTCCGGTGGTCCTGATTCAGTAGCGTTACTCTACTTTCTCTATTCGATCCATAAAGATTATCGTCTGGATCTCCATGTCTTTCATCTTGATCATAAGATTCGAGGCAAGAGTTCTTCTAAGGATGCTGTTTTTGTTGAAAAATTGGCAGAGAAAATGAGTTTTCCGATATCAAGTCTTTGTTATGATGTAGCCGGTTATATAAGCGATAAAAATCTGTCGCTACAAGAAGGAGCAAGGAAGATACGTTATCAACTGATTGACCAGGTTTGTATTGAAATTGGAGCCAATAAAATCGCTGTTGGCCATAACGCCGATGATCAAGTGGAAACCTTCTTAATGAGAATCATAAGGGGTACGGGACCTGCGGGACTTAAAGGGATACCGCCTGTTCGGGGTAGGATTATTAGGCCCTTGATTGAAGTAAGCCGTAAAGAAATTGAAGATTATCTTGAAGAAAATCAAATTGAGTATTGTTTAGATGAATCAAATTTAAAGCTGGATTATACAAGGAATTGGGTGCGGCATAAGGTCGTTCCCTTACTAATGCAGCAAAACGAAAAGCTGCAGGAGAATCTGCAAAATACTATTGCGCTGGTCTCGGATGAGGAAATATATCTGGATCGGATTGCCGATGACACACTACGAAGAATTGCTGATTACGGAGAGAGCACGGCAAGCATTAAATACAGTGAGTTGACAGAACTACCTGCGGCCATTCAACGACGGATTATTCGTAAGGTAATAGAGAGAGTTAAAGGTGACCTGAAGGAGATTGAATTTAAGCATATTGAAGCAATACTCTCTCAGGAAGAAGCAAAGGGAAGTGTTAGAACCGATCTTCCGGGAGAGATAGTAGTTATAAATGAATATGGAAATCTGGTGTTTGGTTTAAGCGAAGAACTTAGAGAAAAGACTGAGTCTGATGTTGAAAGAGTTCAATTGAATGTACCGGGAGTTACAAGCGTTCCCTCTCTGGGAATTGCCATAGATGCAAAGATAAAAGATATTAAGGGTGTTACCGGGGCGGTGGAAAAGAACAAGGAAAAAGCTTTCCTTGATTTTGATAAACTAATCCCACCTTTGGTCGCAAGAACACGCTTGCCCGGTGATCGGTTTATTCCATTAGGTATGTCGGGGGAGAAAAAGCTTCAGGATTTTTTTGTTGATAAAAAAGTTCCCAAAAGGAAAAGGGATAAAATCGCAATTGTAGAATGTCAGGGGCAGGTTATCTGGATTGGAAAAATGATAATTGATGATCGATTAAAAGTGACATCGAACACAGAGAAAGTTTTAATTCTTGAGGTTAAATAGGAGGTATAAAGGAAATGGATATCGAGCAGTATGTTGATAAAGTGCTGATAAGCAGAGAAGAGATTCAAAAAAAGGTCAAAGAGTTAGCCAGGGAAATCACCAAGGATTATAAGGGGCAAGAACTGCTTTTAGTGGGAATCTTAAGAGGAGCTGTAGTTTTTCTAGCTGATCTGGCCAGGGAAATATCCATACCGGTAGCTTTGGATTTTATGGCTGTTTCCAGCTATGGTACGGCAACAAAAACTTCGGGGGTGGTTAGGATATTAAAAGATTTGGATGAAGATATCAAAGGACGCAATGTTCTTCTGGTAGAAGATATTATTGACACCGGTCTGACTCTAAAATATCTGCTTAAGAATTTAAAATCCCGGAAGCCGGCTAGCCTGGAAATATGTACTTTATTGAAAAAAGAACTTAAGCCAGAGCCTTCTTTTAATGTTAAATATCAGGGATTTGTTATTCCCAATGAATTTGTAGTCGGGTATGGTTTGGATTATGGTGAAAAATACCGAAATTTGCCTTCCATCTGTACATTAAAGGCCGAGGTCTATAAAGACGATTAATTAAGTATTTAATCAAGGTCAAATTGCTAGTTTTGTCCGGTTATGTTACGCTTTTTACAGGTAAAGACATGAAGAGGTTGATTGAAATTGAAAAAACTACTTAAAACCGCAGGTTTGTATATTCTTATTGTTATCTTGGTAATAATATTTGCCCAAAGCTATTTATTTAGTAAACCGGTTGCTAAAAAAGTCAATTTTAATGAGTTCATCAGCTATGTAGAAGAAGGAAAAGTCAAAGATGCCACAATATATGATAGAGATAAAGAAATCAAAGGCGCTTTAGCGGACGGTAAAAAGTATGAGGCAACTTTTCCTGAAGACTATAAATTTGCCGAGGGAGGGATATCATCCAAGCTCCTTAAGCATAAAGTAAAAACCACTGTTGATCCGCAAAGAGGCATTGACTGGTGGGGTGTAGGGCTTAATCTACTATTGCCGCTTGCTTTGATCTTCCTTCTTTGGATGTTTATGCTACAACAGTTGCAAGGCGGGGGTAATAAGGTGATGTCTTTTGGCAAGAGTCGAGCAAAGAGAATGACCAAAGATCAGCCCAAAACCACATTTGAAGATGTGGCCGGTTTGGATGAAGCTGTCGAAGAACTGGAAGAAATAAAAGAATTCTTGGTTAATCCGAGCAAATTTATTGCCCTGGGAGCTAAGATTCCCAAGGGTGTTCTGCTTTATGGTCCTCCGGGATCTGGAAAAACCCTTTTAGCCAGAGCGGTTGCCGGAGAAGCGGGAGTGCCCTTCTTTTCAATTAGTGGTTCCGACTTTGTTGAAATGTTTGTCGGTGTTGGAGCCAGCCGGGTGCGAGATCTTTTCGAGCAGGCAAAAACCAATGCTCCCTGTATTGTGTTTGTTGATGAGATAGATGCAGTTGGAAGACACCGGGGAGCAGGACTTGGCGGAGGCCATGACGAGCGCGAGCAAACACTAAATCAGTTGCTTGTAGAAATGGATGGATTTGACATAAAAGACAATGTAATTCTTATTGCTGCCACTAACCGTCCTGATATTCTTGATCCTGCGTTATTAAGACCGGGTCGATTTGATCGTCAGGTGGTTGTCGATCGGCCTGACTTGCAAGGGCGAGTCGGGATCTTAAAAGTACATACTCGCGGGAAACCATTGGCTAAGGATGTTGATCTTGATGTCCTGGCCAGAAGGACTCCGGGATTTACCGGTGCCGATCTTGCCAATTTGGTAAATGAAGCCGCTCTTTTAGCGGCACGGCATGGCAAAAAAGAAATCGATATGTCTGAGATGGAAGAATCAATTGATAGAGTGATTGCCGGTCCGGAAAGAAAGACCAGGCTCATAAGTGATACCGAGAAGGAAATAATTGCATATCACGAAGCTGGCCATGCATTGGTAGCACATGTTCTTCCTCACACTGATCCTGTTCACAAAATATCAATAATACCTAGAGGCAGAGCTCTAGGTTATACGCTTACACTTCCAACAGAAGACAGATATCTAATCACTAAATCCGAATTGACAGATGAATTAGCCATGCTTCTTGGTGGCAGGGTTGCTGAAGACGCGACTTTTCATGATATCACAACCGGCGCCCAGGATGATTTGGATAGAACAACCAAGATTGCTCGGCAAATGGTATGTGAGTACGGGATGAGCGATCAAATCGGTCCTCTGACATTGGGTCACAAACAAGACAAGGTGTTCTTGGGACGGGATTTTGCTTCTCATCCTGATTACAGTGCTGAGATTGCTTATGAAATTGATAAGGAAATAAAGCGAATTATTGATGATGCCTGGGATAAGGCAAAGACTATATTAAAGAAACATAAAAAGACATTAAAATTAGTGGCTGAAACTCTAATTGAAAAAGAGACTATTGAAAAAGAAGATTTGAAAAGACTTCTGGAAGGAAAAGTGCTTGAGGAGAAATCTCCTGAAGGTAAAGTTAGCGAAAAACAAAAGACAATTGAACGAGTGAAGAAAAAAGAGAAGAAGACAACAGTTGAAAAAGTACCGGGCAAACTAAGACCGGCAGAGAGTTAAGAATTGAAATAGAAATACAGGATTAATATAGGATAGTCTGCAAGGACTGCCTTAAACCGGAAACGGTGTTGGGCGGTCCTTCTTAATGTGATAACAATCTAAAAATGAGAGATTTGTTAACCAAACTCCTGTCAAATAAAGCAATTTGCAGGAAAAAGCAGTACAATAGTGAAAACAAAAATTAAAAATAGGCAATTGTTGCCATATCAAGTTGAGAAGGTGATTTATTTGGATAGACAAAAAATCGAGCAGGGTGTTAGGTTGCTTCTGGAAGGAATCGGTGAAGATTTAACAAGGGAGGGGCTAAAAGAAACACCTCGGCGTGTTGCTGATATGTATCAAGAGATCTTTAGTGGAATGAATAAGGATCCGGCTAAGATAGTCAGTATAACTTTTTCCGAAGAGCATGATGAAATGGTTTTGGTAAAAGATATTCCGCTCTATTCTGTGTGTGAGCACCACTTATTGCCTTTTGTGGGTAAAGCGCATGTTGCTTATGTTCCGGGTCCCAGCGGAAAAATAACTGGGTTGAGCAAACTGGCAAGAGTGGTTGACGTTGTGGCCAAGAGACCGCAACTACAGGAAAGACTAACTACTACAATTGCTGATTGTCTGGTGTCGGCCTTGGATCCCCATGGCGTCTTTGTTATGGTGGAAGCCGAGCACTTATGTATGAGCATGAGAGGTGTTCAGAAGCCCGGCCATGTTACGGTGACTTCCGCAGTACGAGGTATATTTAGAACCAATGAGGCTTCAAGGGTGGAAGCTCTTTCCCTTATCAGCAGTGATTAACAGAGTGCCAAAATATCGAAGCAATTAATTGGTGGGAGAGGTCTTATGCAGCATAGAGCAAAAGTCTTGAAAATCGATGATCTTATGGATTCGCGCCGGATTTTTGAAAAACTTGGTGTGGATGCTGAAGGCATTAGAATAATGGCTCCTAAGACCTTAAATTTTGCGGTAAGTCTTTCTGCTGTTGAACTTAAAGCGGCCAACATCCTGAAGCAGAATATGTTGGCGTATGGTGGAGACGTTGCCTTACCGAAAGAAGCATATCGGCTGGGTATTGAAGAAACCGACCTTGTCTTGGTTGGAACATTTAAACATTTCGAGCAACTTTGCCGGGGTCTTGAGGAACAAGAATTCTGTTTGCCTGATATTGCTGAAGAAATAAAAGAAGCCTTGTTCAATTTTGAATCATATGCCAGGCCAGTTAAGATAGGGGATACTTTCTTGGATTTGCAGGAACGGACTTATATCATGGGGATTCTAAATGTTACTCCTGATTCTTTCTCTGACGGGGGGAAGTTTAAAAACTTTTCATCTGCAGTTGAACATGGTCTGCAGATGGTGGAAGATGGAGCGGACCTATTGGATATCGGCGGCGAATCAACGCGACCGGGAGCCGATCCGGTAGAGTTAGACGAAGAGCTCAAGAGAGTAATACCGGTAATTGAAGAGCTTTGTAAAAAGACGGATATACCGATTTCCATTGATACCTACAAACATGAAGTGGCAGAAAGAGCTTTGGATGCCGGTGCGGTTATGATAAATGATATAAGTGCTTTAAGGGCGGATAAAAAGATGGCCAAGCTGGTCGCTGATCGTAATGTTCCTGTTGTTTTGATGCATATGCAAGGAACACCCAGGAATATGCAAAAGGATCCGAAATATAAAGAAGTTGTTGGCGAAATAATCGATTTCTTAAGGGAAAGAGCGGAGCTCGCTTTAAGAGAAGGCGTACTTAGGGAAAGAATAATTGTGGATCCCGGTATAGGATTTGGAAAGACTCTTGCCCATAATCTTGAGGTAATGAATCGTCTTTCGGAATTTAAAAGCCTGGGATTTCCGATACTAATGGGAACATCCCGCAAATCGTTCATCGGTCTTACTCTTGATTTACCGGTTGAGGAAAGACTAGCAGGGACAGCTACTACCGTAGCCTACAGCATTGCCAGGGGGGCTAATATTATTCGGGTGCATGACGTGAAAGAAATGACAAGAGTTGCCAGGATGACAGATGCCATGGTAAAAGCAACAGATTGAAATTTGTGATATAAGATTGGTGCAATAACGGATAAGATTGATAATTGTATATTTGCTAAGAATTAAGGTGATTTGATGCCGAAGGCATACTTAGGTTTAGGGTCGAATATTGGCAACCGGGAATCCTACCTTAGGGCAGCAACCAAGATGCTCAAAGCCAATAATTACATTGATGTCAAAAAGATCTCCGGTGTTTATGAAAGTAATCCCCTTGGGTATACAAATCAGAGAGCTTTTCTTAATATCGTAGTCGAAATTGAAACATCATTTTCCGCAGTTGACCTATTCAAGGTTTGCCAACTAATTGAAGAATTCCTAAAAAGAAAAAGGGATATAAAATGGGGGCCGAGGACCATTGATCTGGATATCCTGCTTTATGGAAGTAAGGAGATAAACACTCCAAATCTTACCATTCCTCATCCCGAAATGACTAAGCGCAATTTTGTATTGGTTCCTCTTTTGGAAATCGCACCTCACGCAAAGTTTCCTAATGGAGATAATATTACTGATTACCTTGGTGTTCTTTCACCGGGAGGAATTGAAAGAAAAGGAAATCTGGTGATTTGACACCTATTTTAATATTGAATTGAACGATTGATTCTAATCTATTGTCATACAATTACTATAGTAATCTTCTATCTTTTTGTGGTTGACGAAATTGAACTGGCAGAATAAACTCTTTCTAACAAACCGAACCGGATAATTACAGGCGGTCGAGGTTATGATTCCCCGGTATTTAGTAAATTTTGAGTTCGAAAAATTACAAAAGAATTATTCTGATTTGCTGGTGATTGGAAGTGGAATCGCCGGTCTAACAGCGGCCATGCAGTTCTGCAAAGAATATCAAGTAACGCTTATTACCAAGAGTAAGCTCAAGGAATCAAGCACATGGTATGCGCAAGGAGGAGTTGCGACTGTTGTAAGCGAGGAGGATTCTATCGAGCTTCATTTGGAAGACACTCTTCAAGCAGGAGCAGGTCTTTGTGATCCCCGGGCGGTTCAGGTTTTAGTGAGCGAAGGCCCTAAGAGTATTTTCGAGCTTATTAATCTGGGCGTTGGTTTTGACCGGGCTCTGGGTGGTGAGATTGAGCTTTCCCGGGAGGGAGGACACTCTCTTCCCAGGATACTGCATTCAGGGGATTCCACTGGAAGTGAGCTGGAAAAGACTCTGATCGAAGCGGTTAAAATCTGCCCCGATATTATTATCAAGAAAAATACATTTGTTCTGGATCTAATTACTCATAAGGGCAGATGTATCGGCGCCATCGTTCTTCCTCCGGATTCAAAGGAACCGGTTCTTTATTTTGCCAGGGCAGTTATTCTGGCAACCGGAGGACTCGGCCAGGTTTTTGGTGTGACCACAAATCCACCGATATCCACCGGAGATGGCATATCCATGGCGTTTCGTACCGGAGCGGAAGTTTGCGATATGGAGTTTATCCAATTTCATCCCACGGCTCTGGATATTTCGGAAAGCCCCAGGTTCTTGATTACCGAAGCATTAAGAGGTGTAGGCGCTTATCTTCGGGACTGTTCAGGAGAGAGATTCATGGTTGGAGCCCATCCTCAAGCAGAACTTGCGCCCCGATATATTGTGGTAAAAGAAATGTTAAAAGCGATGGACCGATGCAACGATACGCATGTCTATCTTGATGCCACCCATCTTTCCCGAAGTCAGCTGAAAAAGGAATTTCCTAATATATACGAGCATTGCTATCAGTTTGGATATGATCTTACAAAAGACCTAGTACCTGTTTCTCCGGCAGCACATTATATTATGGGTGGTATTAAAACAGATACTTACGGGCGAACCAATATTCCCGGGCTATATGCCAGCGGAGAAGTTGCTTGTACCGGTGTACACGGTGCTAACAGGCTGGCAAGTAATTCACTCCTTGAGGGCCTGGTTTTCAGCAGACGTATTAAGGACAAGACCGATGAAGATTTCAATAGTGTAAACAAAGCTGATTTGGAAAAAGTGAAAATAAACTTCGAGACGAAAAGGGCAAAAGCGAAGGTAGATGTCGAAAAAGAACGTAAATTGCTTAGCGAGCTTATGTTTAAAAATGCCGGTGTAAAACGGTCTAAAGCAAGCCTGGAAGAGGTTTTTAATGTAATTAATAAAATGGGAAAAGTACTTAAAACGGAATTCCATTCCACCCAGGGTTTTGAGCTTCAAAATATTATTATTGCCGCTTACTTGATTGTGAAATCCGCTTTAATGCGGGAAGAAAGCAGAGGTACGCATTTCAGGGAAGATTTTCCTTCGCCGGATGATAAGAATTGGAAGAAGCATACAATACTTGAGATAAGAAGAAAATAAGTAAATCGGATTAGTTGAAAGAGACAAAAATTGAAAGCTGACCAAGAGACAATAGATAAAATAATCAGAATAGCTCTTGAAGAAGACCTGGCAAGGGATGGGGATATAACATCGGAAGCGACCTTACCCCCTCTTTTTTGTGCAAAAGCGGAGATAGTTTGCAAAGATAATGGTGTGATTGCCGGTATTGATATTGCTGCCCGGGTTTTTTACCTGATAGATGCGGATATGTCAGTTACTTTAAAAGTGCAAGATGGTGAAGTAGTAAGTCAGGGTCAACTGATAGCGGCAATCGAAGGAAAAGCCCAAAGCATTTTGGCTGCTGAGAGAACGGCGCTTAATTTTCTTCAACATCTTTCAGGAATAGCTACTCTCACCTCAAGGTTTGTTGAAAAAGTGAAGCAATATCCGGTTAAGATATTAGATACTAGAAAAACAACGCCCGGACTACGTAGTATGGAAAAGTATGCTGTCACCGTCGGCGGCGGGCAAAATCATCGTTTCGGTCTTTATGATGCGGTATTAATTAAAGAGAACCATGTTATGGCTGTTGGGGGATGCAAGCAGGCAATTTCATTGGTCCGGGAATCGTTGGGAGCCGATGCGAAAATTGAGGTGGAGACCGAAGATTTAGAGCAGTTCAAAGAGGCTCTGGAGGCAAAACCGGATATAATAATGCTTGATAATATGAGCCTGGAATTGATGAGGGAAGCAGTAAAACTTTCGCAGGGAAGAGTGCTCCTGGAAGCTTCAGGGGGAGTAACGCTTAATAATGTATTGGAAGTAGCCGAAACAGGAGTTGATTTTATTTCAACGAGCGAGTTAACGCAGTCAGCTTTATCGCTTGACCTGTCACTTGAAATTATCGGTCAGGATAAAAAAACAAAATGTTAGATAAGCGATTTATAAAAAATTGAATTTGTTGGAGATTCTTTGAACATTGAAACCATTTTCCGTTATCTTCAACCATATGGTTATTACATTCTCTTCATAAGCTTGCTGTTAGAGAACAGTATTTTCATCGGGCTGGTAGTGCCGGGGGAAACTGTTCTGCTAGCAGCCAGTTTTTTTGCCGCCCGAGGAGAACTAAATATTGTTTTGGTAATTATTTACGGAATAATAGGAGCTTTAATCGGCAATAATATTGGGTATTTTATAGGGCTTAGAGGTGGAAGAACATTTATCGAAAAGTTCGGCCACCGCTTTTTTATCTCCGATGAAAGAATAAAGGCTGCTGAGGAATATTTTGAGAATCATGGCGGAAAAACCATATTCATAGGAAGATTTGCTACCGGAATACGGGTTTTTGTTTCTCCTTTAGCAGGAGCCTCTCGTATGAATTACGGCAAGTTCTTTATCTATACTTTTTTGGCTGTTGTAGTGTGGACAGTCGGAATAGGTGTTGCCGGATATTTGTTCGGGCAAAACTGGGAACTTTTATTAAAAATAATTGAAAGAATTGGCTGGGGCACTTTGGCGATAATCGCCATCTTTATTATTACTGCGTATTTATATGGGAAGCGAAGTAAAAAACAAAAAAAGGAAACTGAAGAGTGATCAGGGATGTCAACCAGGAATAAGATCCTCTATGCGTTAAAAGAGGCAAAAGGGCGATACGTGTCAGGCGAAGGACTTGCCAGGCGACTATCTCTGTCCCGGACGGCCATCTGGAAACAGATAAATATTTTAAAAGGTGAGGGTTACAAAATTGAAAGTTCTTCCCGTCTCGGATATCTTTTAAAGTCTTCCCCGGATTTACTGCTTCCTTCGGAAATTGAGTACGGGCTAAAGACACATAGTTTTGGTCACAATATTTATTACTTACCAAAAATTGATTCTACAAATCAAAAAGCAAAAGAACTGGCTTTTAATAATGCAGTTGAAGGTACTGTTATTGTAGCCGAAGAACAGCATGGAGGAAAAGGAAGACTAGGACGTGTTTGGTTTTCTCCCCCGGGTGGAATATGGTTCTCATTTATATTACGTCCGCAAATTGCTCCATCGGAGGTTTTAAAGGTTACTCTTCTTACCGGGGTGGCCGGATCCGAGGCTATTCAGGAAATTTCCGGATTAAAAACTAAGATCAAATGGCCTAATGATATTCTAATAGAAGGAAAGAAAGTAGCGGGAATATTAACCGAAATGGAGACTGAAGCGGATAAAATCAATTTTGTGGTTACGGGAATAGGAATAAATGCCAATATCGACAGAAAAAGTTTCCCCCTTGCATTTAGAAATACATCGACATCCTTAAGCAGCATACTGGGCGAAAAAGTAGATAGAAGTGCGATAATAAGAACTTTTCTGGCGACATTTGAAATCCATTATGCCAAACTTAAATCCGGTGATTTCTCGGAAATTATTAATTTATGGAAAGAAAGATCGGACACTCTGGGATCGGAAGTGAAAATCAAAACCCTGAACCAAACCATTCAAGGAAAAGCGGTTAATATTGATGAAAAGGGTGCTTTGGTGGTGAAACTTCCTTCAGGAGAACAGCGGAGTATATGGTCCGGCGAGATAATAAATCTTAGGTCAGATAGGTAATTTTAAATAATTCGCAATAGAATTTAGCCAAATTGCTATTTTAAATATGTATTCCTTCCTTGTTAACAACTGCAGTTTTATGCACCTATTATATTCTTCCGCAAACCTTCGCATTGAATTTTTGGTAAAAGCATGTTGACAAAAACAAGTTGTCTTTGTAAGAATTGTTAACACTAAAATTAAAATGGTTGACATTTCTTTTATCGAGAATTGACTGTGTTTCAGCGTAGCTTGCTTAAGTATGTCCGGAACTATATTAAAAATTGACTAAAATAGGAGGCTGTATTGAAAATTACTACCCGCAACATGGTACTTGTCGGATTATTTGCTGCTTTAACTGCTATCGGGGCATGGATTAGAATTCCGATTGCTCCGATCCCATTTACTTTGCAAATGCTTTTTGTACTACTTTCCGGAATAATCCTTGGCCCGTTGTATGGCGCATTAAGCCAGATAGTATATGTGCTTTTAGGATTAGTGGGGCTGCCGGTTTTTGCCGGTGGAACATCGGGATTCGGGATACTTTTTGGCCCTACCGGTGGTTACCTCTTCGGATTTATCATCGGCGCCTATTTAGTTGGTAAACTTAACCAGGTTTTAAAAGATACATTTGTCAGGAATCTTATTTCGATGTTCTCAGGTATTGTTGTTATTTATTTATTGGGCATGATTCAACTTGCGGTGGTTGCCAACCTGTCTTTGGAAAAAGCTTTTCTGGGAGGTGTTTTGCCCTTTATGGCATTTGATCTAATTAAGGCGATGATAGCGGCAATTATTGCTCAGCGTCTGCAATCTGCCGGGATTGAGCCGGTAAATACTTCCCAATGATTATTAGGATGAAACGGATTAAGACATTTGGTATAATGCAACTCATTAATGAAAGAGAAAAAGACAAGCTCATGAATACCAATGAGGGATGCTAAGTGTTACTTACAATTGATGTTGGAAATACTCAGACTGCTATCGGGGTTTTTAAAACTGAAGATTTAGTTTATCATTGGCGGATTTCCACCAACCGGGATGAAACGGCAGATGAGCTTGCCGTTATTTTATCGGATCTCTTGCGTCTTAAGGACTTGTCTCCGAAAGATATTTCATCTGCGATAGTTGCCTCTGTTGTTCCCCACTGCACGGCATCTCTGATTGAAATGGCGGAAAAGAACCTTAGGGGCAAATTGATGGTAGTTGGTCCCGGATTGAAAACGGGAATGCCCATTCTTTATGATAACCCTCATGAAGTTGGCGCAGATAGGATTGTTAATGCCGTCGCTGCATTTAACAAATATGCTGGACCGGCAATAATAGTTGATTTCGGTACGGCAACTACGTTTGACGTTGTTTCGGAAAAGGGAGAATATGTAGGCGGTGCAATTGCGCCCGGATTGGAAATTGCCGCCGAGGCACTATTTACGGTTGCGGCAAAACTATCCCGGGTTGATTTAAAAAAACCGGATATGGTAATAGGAAAAAATACTGAAACCAGTGTGCAGTCGGGACTAATATTCGGATTTTCCGGTTTGGTCGATACAATTGTCAATAGGATGAAACAAGAAATACAGGGCGATACCAAAGTTATCGCAACCGGTGGATTGGCTTCACTAATAGTACCGGTGTGCTCTACGGTACATACTATCGATGATCTTCTCACACTATCCGGTCTTAAGATTATTCATGAAATGAACACTTAATTAATCTTCGAAATTATTATATTTAATCCCAAAGTATTATTTAAAATATTTTCCCTAACTTGACCTTGCATTTAGTTGTCATTAATATCATTATTAAATATGCAGACGTTTTAATCAAAAGGGGAGAAGAAAATGGGTGCCAAATTTGTAGAGTCTGAAAAACTTATGATGGACGAATTAGCCGGCATTTTTGAAGGACTGGGAATGAGTCCTCTTCTTGGCCGCATTTGCGGATTGTTAATTTTTTGCAAAGAACCGCTTTCACTCCAACGTATCTCCGATAAAGTAAAAATCTCACGCGCGGCAGGCAGTATTAATCTTAGAAATCTTGTTGCGATGGGTTTGGTAAGAAAATTGCCGCCCGGTACGGATCGGCGGGATTATTATATGATTAGCAATCATTTTGCCCAAAATCTACTTAACTCTTCTTTTTCTTACTTAAACGGAATGATTTCCATTGTTGATGAGTGCATCGAAAAGCTGCCCCACCCTTCAGTACTGGACGCGGAAAAAGCAATCTGGCACAAGGAAACACTACAGAGGCTCGAAGATTTTAGAGATGTTATTGATGTGTATCAACATTCTTTGGAAAGCTCGGCTGAGAGAATAAAAGCACGCCAGCAAACCCGCCAGAGAAGAAGGGTATAGGTCTATTTAACGATCTTGGCAATGGGAAGTTCCAGAATGTCTTCCGCTCCCTTATTTTTAAGCTCCGGAATTAAAATATTTACATTGCTTTTATCAACAACCGTGGTGATCTCATAATAATTAATCTTGTATAGTTTAGAGACGGTAGGTTTCTTCATAGCCGGCAAGGTGTTGATTACGTCATCCAGTTTTTCTTCCGGTACGTTCATGCTAAGAAGTACTCTCCCCCTGGCTTCCATTACACCTAAGAGAAGGGTTTTGATCTCTTCTATAGCTTTTCTTTTGCCCGGTTCAGCCCAGGATTCTTTATTTGCGATAAGCATTGTTGTGGATGTCATAATACTGCCGATAATCTTTAACCGGTTCTTTTTTAAGGTTTCACCGGTCTCGGTCAGATCGACCACCGCATCCATAAGCTCCGGGATTTTGGCTTCGGTAGCACCGTAAGAGAAGAATATTTTTACCGGTATATTTAACTTATCAAAGAAGGCTTTGGTCAGCCGGGGGTATTCCGTTGAAATTCTACTTTCCGGTGTAATGTCTTCGGGTTTTTCAACCGGAGAATTTTCGGATACTGCAATTACCATTCGGATTGGCTGATCGCTAACTTTGCTGTAAAGTAAAGGCGCTACTTCGATAACCTTCGCGTTTGCTTCATTGATACAATCCTGTCCGGAGATTCCCAGATCAAAGTAGCCTTCCATTACGTAAGTAGGAATTTCCTGTGGTCTTAAAATCTTGATTTTTCCGATTCTAGGATCGTCAATTTTCGGATTATAACCTCTGCTCTCTTTCTTAACCGGTAGATCAGCTTCGGTAAATAATTTCATTGTTTGCTCTTCTAAACTTCCCTTGGGAAGGGCAATTTTTAACATATTGAATATCCTCCTTATTGCATCCGGTGCCAGACATGCAACTGATTAGTTACTTTCAATTTTTTTGTTCAATGAATTTACGTTACTTGAAAATAACATATTCCTTATTGAATTTCTACAGTAGTGCCGTAAACTCTTAAAATGGCTATCTCTTTATGAATTTCGGTTATCTTTAAATTTTATTGCTGTTGGTCAAGTTATGATAGAATGTATACAAAATTGTCCACAAACAATTAGAGAAAACGATAATGAGAAAAATAGTAAGTGCCAGTCTGGGTTCTTCACAAAGGGATCATGATGTGGAAGTAGAGTTGCTGGGGGAAAAGTTCTCTATTCGCCGCATGGGTACAAACGGCGATTTTAAAAAAGCAACTGAACTTCTCAAAGAACTTGATGGAAAGGTAGACGCAATCGGATTGGGCGGAATTGATATTTATCTTACCGATGGTAAAAAGAATTATGCCATAAGAGATGGTGCGAAGCTACAGAAAATAGTAAAAAACACGCCGGTTGTTGATGGCAGTAAATTAAAGAATATATTAGAGAAAGAGACAATCCGTTATATGGTGGAAGATTTAAATCTGCCGTTAGAAGGTAAAACCGCTCTTATGGTTAGTGCCGTGGACCGTTTCGGAATGGCCGAAGCACTGGCTGCAGCCGGATGCAACATGATATTCGGGGATTTAATTTTTGGCCTCGATATACCCATTCCTATTCGTTCCTTTAATACTTTTCTTACGGTTGCTCACTTTTTGCTGCCGGTTGTAACCAAGTTGCCTTTTGAGATTCTTTATCCCATTGGTAATGAGCAAGAAAAAGACCCGAAGATCAAGTATCAAAAGTATTACCAAGAAGCGGATATAATCGCTGGTGATTTCCTTTATATAAAGAGATATATGCCTAATGATCTACGCGGAAAATGGATTGTTACTAATACCATTACCGTAGATGATATAGAGGAGCTAAAAAAGCGGGGGACTGAGCTATTGATTACCAGTACTCCTGAACTGGAAGGAAGATCTTTCGGGACCAACGTTATGGAAGCGGTGCTTGTCTCTATACTTAATAGGCCTTGGGATCAAATAAGAGCTGCGGAGTATCTGGATGTTTTAAACAAGCTTGGATTCAAACCCCGGGTCATAAGGTTTGATGAGGTGAATTAAATAAAATATTTTTGTATTTAAGTTTCGGAGGAACTTAGATGGAACTGGTTCGGATAGGCGAAAAAATTATAAACCGGGAGAGATTATATAAGCTGGTAGATAGGATACTTACATTGCGCTCTAATGGAGCTACTCAGCAGGATGTTGCTGACACGCTTGATTTGGAGAGACCGTTTATTTCCAATCTGGAGCGATTGGGAGAGATTAGGGTCGGTCGGAAGATCGCCCTGGTTGGTTTTTCTATCTCCAACAAAAAAGAAGTGAAAAAGATAGCCAAAGAGCATGGGATCGATTTTGTGTACCTATACAACGGAGAGATTGTCTCCAATTTTCTTGCCAAGGCTGAAGAAGTTGATGAACGCAGATTGCTTTATAAAGTACTAAAAACATTATCAACTCTTCGGAATTTTGACCTTTTGATTTTTTTAGGCTCGGCAAGGGAAGCAACTCTTTTGGAAAGAGCTTTGGGAACACAGGTATTAAACATACCTGTTAATAGTGGAGATAAAGATCAATTCTTTGCTGATCCTCAAACAGTGGAAGATTATCTGGACAGCCTGATTCCAAAAGAGGGGGGTAAGGGAACTGAAGGAGATAGTGAGCGTAAGTTTAGGTTCTTCAAAAAGGGATCACGAGGTAGAAGTAAATCTTCTCGGCGAAAAGTTCAAAATTAGACGTTTGGGAACTGACGGAGATTTTGATAAGGCAACTCAACTTTTAAAAGAGCTGGACGGCAAAGTTGATGCTATCGGGCTGGGTGGGATTGATATCTATCTGTATTCGGGAACCAAACGGTATGAAATACAAGACGGGGCAAAATTACGTGATACGGTGAAGAAGACACCGGTTGTTGACGGGAGCGGGCTTAAGGAAACTTTAGAAAAAGAGACAGTTGTTTACCTGGTTGATAAAGCTGGATTTGAATTGAAAGGCAAAACGGTTCTAATGGTAAGCGCGGTTGATCGGTTCGGAATGGCAAAAGCTCTGGCCTCGGCCGGATGCAATATGATTTTCGGAGATCTGATTTTTGCTTTAGGGATACCTAAGCCGGTTACTTCCTTTGAGCAGCTTAGCAAGTTAGCTGACGAACTTCTGCCTAAGATATGCAAGACTCCTTTTCATGTTCTTTATCCGATCGGCGTGGAGCAGGACAAAGAGCCCGATCCGAAATATTCTCAATTCTATGAACAGGCGGATATTATTGCAGGTGATTTCCACTATATTAGAAAGTATATGCCCGATGATCTTGGCAAAAAAGATATTTTAACCAATACTGTAACTTTAAAAGATGTTGAGATGGTAAAACAACGAGGAGTCACTAATTTAATCACAACAACTCCCGAGTTCAATGGAAGATCGTTTGGGACTAACGTGCTTGAAGCAGCATTAATTACTATGTTCGATAAACCATGGCTAGAGATCGTTCCTCACGATTATTTAAGGCTATTGAAAGAATTGGATTTTAAGCCTAGGATAGAGAGATTAAATTAACAAGACGGCAATAAAAGGAAAAAAGTGATTTAACTTGGCATTTAGGATAAGAATTTAATTTAAAGGTAAGGAGTATTATTGAGTTCCGGATTTGATAAAGAGGAAGCAAAAAGAATAAATGAGGAATCGCTTCAAAAGATGCGGGAGTATCACAATCCGTCTCTGGCTCGGCTTCTTAAATTTACCGGATATAGCACGGTTGAATGGGAAGCCAAAGGAGCAGTGGTAACCGATGTTACCGGTAAGGAATATATTGATTGTGCCGGTGGCTACGGTGTATTTAATCTGGGTCACCGTCATCCAAAGGTTGTAAAAGCAGTAAAGAAACAGCTTGATCTCATGCCTCTATCAGCTAAAGTATTTATAGACAAACAAATGGTGGATTTGGCTGAGAAGCTTGCTGAGATTACTCCCGGAAATCTTAAATTTTCTTTCTTCTGCAATAGTGGAGCGGAAGCGGTTGAAGGTGCTATTAAATTAGCCCGAATGGCTACTAAAAAAACCGAAATAATATCAACTATTAACTCCTTTCACGGTAAGACCTTTGGCGCTTTGAGTGCTACCGGAAGGGATATATATAAAGCGCCTTTTAGGCCTCTTGTCGGAGGTTTTATTCATGTTCCGTTTGGGGACCCAAAGGCTATTGAAGCCGCTATTAACGGTAAAACGGCGGCAGTGATCTTAGAGCCTATTCAAGGTGAAGGTGGAATTATTGTCCCCAGACATAATTATTTTTCCGAAGTCCGGCGAATTTGCACGGAGAACGATATTCTCTTGATAATTGATGAGATTCAAACGGGATTAGGTCGAACCGGAAAGATGTTTGCTATTGAGCATTTTGGTGTTGATCCTGATATAATGACGTTGGCCAAAGCTTTGGGCGGTGGTGTAATGCCTATCGGTGCGTTTACTGCGACCCCACAAGTTTGGTCGGCTTTTGCTCCCAATCCGCTAATCATCACATCCACGTTTGGGGGAAATCCTTTAGCATGCGCAGCAGCGATCGCAGCCATAGACGCAATAATTGAGGAAGATTTATGCAAGGAAGCCGCGGAGAAAGGGCGTTATCTTACCGAAGGTTTGGAGATAGTAAGAAGAAGATATCCTCTGATTATCTCGGAAGTGCGTGGTATGGGGCTTATGTTAGGTGTGGAACTTACCAAAGAGGGTTTAGGTGGATTGATTTTGCCTGAAATGGCTAAAAATGGAATAACAGCGGTATATACTTTAAATAATCCCAAAGTTATTCGCTTTGAACCCCCTTTGATAATTAACAAGGAACAAATTGATAGGGTCATGCAGGTTTTTGAAGACGCTGCTGCCATTGCCCAATCAAAATACTCGTCTCTTTTTGAGAAAAACTAGGGTAAGGCTTAGAATTACAAAGAAAGGCAGGTTAAAAGAATGTCTTATGTTGAGAGTTCGGTCAATATTCAAGGAAAAAGAGAAGACGTCTATATACTGGCGAAGAACATGGAGAGGTTTTCTGAATATATGCCTGATGTTAAAGAGGTAAAAGTAGTGGAGAAAAGCGATAATAGTACAGTAACTGAATGGGAAACGTTAGTAGAGGATATTCCTATCTGCTGGAAAGAAGTAGATGAATTTGATGATAGGAACCTGCGGATAAAATATAAGCTCATCGAGGGCGATTTGGACAAGTTTGAAGGAGAATGGATTTTTGAGAATATCGGGAATGAGACAAAAGTTACGTTGACTGTTGATTTTGATTTTGGAATGCCCACTCTTGCCGATCTTATCGGACCGGTATTGGAGATGAAGGTAAAAGAGAATTCGATGATGATGTTGGAAGCCATGAAGAAGAAAATCGAGGAATAGCAGAAAATAATTGATTCAATGAAACTAGAAACCTAGGAGAAGTATTGAAAAAATTTGCTTTCTTGATTCATCCTCTTGATTTAGAAGATGTTGAAAAGTTTGAACCGGGAGCTCGCGGTCGTTCGGAAGCTCTGGTAAAAAAGATGCTGCTTTGGATATGCGAAAGCCCACCGATCATCGGTTCTCATATAACCGGGATTCGTTCTAAAAATGGTGAAAAGGCGGAAGGCTGGTTTATTGTTGTACCGCTTCTTGCCGAGCAGATGGTTGAAAACCCCGAGCTTGCCCAGAAGAAAATAATTGAAGCGGTTGGTCTGGGAAAAGATTTGGGTGCTTCCATAGTCGGTCTGGGGGGGTTTACTTCAATTGCTGTAAACGGGGGCTTGAAAATAGCGGACCAGGTAGAAATTCCTTTAACTAGCGGTAACAGCTATACAGTGGCAGCGGCTATTAGTGGTACCCAAAAAGCTGCACGCTACATGGGTATAAAACTGTCCAAAGCACGTGGCGTGGTAATCGGAGCAACCGGCTCGATCGGGCGAGCTTGCACCGAGATTCTGGCTCCGGAGACGGAAGAATTGTGTCTGGTAGGAAGGACAAAGAAAGCTCTTAAAATTCAGGCCTCTCGGCTAGAAGACCTGGTTAAAGTATCGGTTTCAACGGATATTAAAAAATCCCTGGAAGGTGCGGATTTTGTTATTACCGCCAGTAGTGATGCTCAAGCAATTTTTTCCATTGAAGATTTAGAGCCCGGTACGGTTGTCTGTGATGTTGCCCAACCGCCGGATGTCTCCCGCTCTGTGCGGGAGGAACGTGATGACGTTTTAGTGTTTGAGGGAGGAATTATCCGCATCCCCGGAATGCGAGTAAAAAGAGCGAGTAAGTATCAATATGATTTTCGGCTTAAACCGGACAGGTATGCGTATGCCTGTATGTCCGAGACCATGATTCTATGTCTAGAGGGGGTAAATGAGCACTTCGGACTAGGCGGAGTTAAGATATCAAATGTGCAAACCATTACCGAACTTGCCGAGAAACATGGATTTAAATTGGCCGGTTTTAGAAGTTTCGGAAAGAAGATAACCAAGGAGCATGTACGGGAGATTCGTAGGAACGCTGCTAAGAAAAGTAATAAAAAGTGGTTCTATCGGATTCGGAGAAGGATGGAATATATTAATTAAGTTGCACAACCAGCTTGACACTGCTTTCATCGGGGTGCTAATATTCAGTTATTTAAAGACATCGAGTTCAAGGTAGGAGAAAGTGATTGAAATCTTAAAATTTATCCCAGAGGTTTGATTGGCCTGGAGCGGATCAAACCGGCTGGGAATTTTTATAACTTATAACCGATTAAATAATAGCCTGGAGGTTTCTTATGGAAATAGAAATTGGACAAGAAAGACGCGGTAGAGTTACTTACGGTTTTGATGACATTGCTATTGTTCCCAGCAGACGGACCCGTGATCCAGAGGACATCGATATCAGCTGGGAAATCGGAGGTTTTCATTTTGAATTACCTGTTCTGGCTTCGGCGATGGACGGTGCGGTAGATCCCAGACTGGCAGTGGAGATGGGTAAACTCGGCGGATTGGCTGTGCTTAACCTGGAAGGAATACAAACACGTTATGAGGATACTGCGGCTGTCTTTGAAAAAATTACGAAATTTGCTAAAGAAGAGGTAACTCCCGGCTTGCAGGAGATTTACAAAGAGCCGGTAAAACCGGAACTGATAAAAGAGCGCATCAAAGAGATAAAAAAGAGTGGTGTGGTTGCAGCTGCTTCACTTACACCACAAAAAGTGGAAGAGTATCACAAGTATGCTTTAGATGCGGGATTGGATATTCTGGTAATACAGGGAACTGTTGTGAGTGCCGAGCATGTTAGCACCAGAGTTGATCCCCTTAATTTGAATGAGTTTATCGCATCAATAGGTATTCCGGTTATCGTAGGAGGATGTGCATCATACTCTACGGCTTTGCATTTAATGAGGACCGGAGCTGTCGGCGTTTTAGTAGGTGTCGGACCGGGAGCAGCTTGTACTACCAGACAGGTCTTAGGTGTGGGAGTACCGCAGGCCACAGCAATTTGTGATGCCGCTGCGGCCAGGACCAGGAATTTAGAGGAGACAGGCAAATATGTTCAGGTAATTGCAGATGGAGGAATGAGATACGGCGGTGACATTGCCAGAGCAATTGCTTGTGGCGCGGATGCGGTGATGATTGGATCGCCGATTGCCAGGGCTGCAGAAGCACCCGGATTAGGATATCATTGGGGGATGGCTACTTTTCATCCGGATCTTCCCCGCGGAACCAGAGTAAAAGCCGGAGAGCAAATGCCTTTAAGAGAAATCCTGGTAGGCCCGTCACGTAAAAGCGATGGGACAACTAATCTTTTCGGAGCTTTGCGAACTTCCATGGCTACGTGCGGGTATAAAAATATTAAAAAGTTTCATAAAGCCGAGTTAATAATCGCACCGGCTGTTAAAACCGAAGGTAAGGGACTGCAGCAAGCGCAGAAACCAATTTAGATAAAAGATAGGGAGTAGAGAAGAGGGAAGAGAGATAAATTCAAATTTCAAATTTTAAAAGTGCAAAGTTAAAAGATACACGGTATAGTTACTCTTCTTTGTCATTGCGAGGAGCCGTAGGCAATGGAGCAATATAAAGAAAAAGCTTGAAGAATTAAATGAAAGATACAGGATGCAGGTGTAAATTCAAAATGAGAAATGAAAAGTGTGAAATCAGAACCCAAAATAGCTTTAATAAACAATTTTGAAATTTGCATTTTGCACTTTGATTTTTTGTGTTTGGCGGACAAGGAGATTTAATGACTGTAGAAGATGGTGATTTACAAAAAATATTGGTGGTTGATTTCGGAGCGCAATACGCCCAGCTTATTGCCCGGCGGGTGCGTGAGTGCAAAGTCTATTCCGAAATTGTTCCCCGAACCATTACGGCTGAAGAGATTAAAGCCAAGAAACCCATTGGTTTGATATTTTCCGGTGGTCCGGCAAGTGTTTATGTTGATAACGCTCCTTCCTGTGATAAAAAGATTTTTGAGCTTGGTATTCCCATCCTGGGAATTTGTTACGGGATGCAGCTTATGGCTCATCTTTTAGGGGGGAAAGTCGAACATAACCGGATAAGCGAGTACGGTAAAACCGATCTTACCGCTTATGATGATAGTCTTCTATTTGACAAGATTCCTTTGGAACAAACTGTCTGGATGAGCCACCGTGATTTTGTAGAAGTTGCTCCTCCGGGATTTTCAATAACCGCCAAAACCGAGACTATTCCGGCAGCGGCAATGGAGAATAGGGAACATGGTCTTTATGGTGTTCAATTTCATCCCGAAGTGGCACATACCCCCTGTGGTATGGATATATTAAAGAATTTTCTATATTCTGCCTGCGGTTGTGCACCCAACTGGACTATGATTTCCATTATCGAGAAGTCAGTTGAGAAAATTAAAGAAGAGGTTGGCAACAATGAGGTTATTTGCGGGCTAAGCGGCGGAGTCGATTCTTCGGTTGCCGCGCTGCTTGTTCATCGGGCAGTTGGGGATAATCTGACTTGTGTTTTTGTGGACCACGGCCTTTTAAGAAAAGGTGAAGCGGAACAAGTAGAGGAAGCGTTTAAAAAACATTTTAAAATCAACTTAATTTCAGTTAAAGCAGAGGATACATTTTTAGAAAAACTAAAAGGTATAACCGACCCTGAGGACAAAAGGAAAATAATCGGAGAAACGTTCATCCGCACTTTTGAAGGTCTTGCCCGGGAAATGAAAGACGTCCAGTTTTTGGTCCAAGGAACTCTTTACCCGGATGTTATTGAAAGCGGTACAGTTGATGCCGCGAAGATAAAGACTCATCATAATGTGGGTGGAATTCCCATGGAACATGATTTTAAATTAATCGAACCCTTAAGACAACTTTTCAAAGATGAAGTACGGGCTGTAGGAGAAGAGCTGGGATTGCCGGAAGAAATTGTCTGGAGACAACCTTTTCCCGGTCCAGGGCTGGCAATACGCATTATCGGAGAAGTTACCAAAGATAGACTGAAAACCTTAAGAGAAGCTGATGCTATTGTGACTGAAGAGATAAGAAGAGCAGGGCTTTATCGGGAAATATGGCAATCTTTTGCGGTTCTGCCTTGCATAAGAACTGTAGGAGTAATGGGTGATGAAAGGACTTATTTCTATCCGATAGTAGTTAGAGCGGTTACTTCCGAGGATGCAATGACCGCCGATTGGGCCAGATTACCATATGAATTGATTGAGAAAGTCTCGAGCCGTATCATAAATGAGGTACCCAATGTGAACCGGGTTGCCTATGACGTAAGTTCCAAACCGCCCAGTACAATTGAATGGGAATAGAAAATATAATAAGAAGTCTAGACGGGCATTGCCATTTTTTTGTTTTTAAGGTCGTTTTACTAATAGGAGGTGAGCATGAGCGAGATTAAAAAGCAAATCGACGAACTTCGCAAAGAAATAGATAATATAGACGATAAACTGGTTGAGGTACTCAACGAAAGAGCTAAGAGAGTATTGAAGATCAGGGATTTAAAACAAGAGGGAAGTCTTTCCTTTTTTGATCCCAAAAGAGAGGAAGAAATATTTAACCGCGCTATTGCCAATAATAAGGGCCCGCTTTTTGATGAGACCCTTCGCGAAATCCTGGATACGGTTATTGATTGCATGAGAGCGCTGGAACAAGACGAGAGATGATGATAAATGATAATTAATAAGAATGAAGTTATGATTATTGCGGGTCCTTGTGCCGTAGAAAGTAAGGATCAGGTATTCAGGATTGCTGAATTGGTTAAAAATGAAGGCATATCCTATTTTCGCGGAGGTGCATACAAACCGCGTACGTCGCCCTATTCTTTCCAGGGTCTGGAACGGGAAGGCTTGAAGCTTCTTGCTGAAGTGGGCAAAAAGTTCGGTTTAAAAACAGTTACCGAGGTAACTGATGCGGATTTGATCGAAGAAGTGGCAAAACATGTGGATATTCTACAAGTCGGTACCCGGAATATGGCCAATTTCGCATTGTTAAAAAAGGTTGGAAAGCTCACTGCTCGTACCCATCAGCCGGTTCTTCTAAAAAGAGGTTTTTCCTCAACAATCGAGGAGTGGCTTTTAGCTGCTGAGTATATTACCTCAGCAGGAAATCCCGATGTGATTCTTTGTGAGCGCGGAATCCGGACTTTTGAAAGTGCAACTCGCTTTACTCTCGATCTTAACGCTATTCCGGTGGTTAAGAAGCTGAGTAGACTACCGATAATAATTGATCCCAGTCACGGTACCGGCCACTCCGATATGGTTACTCCTTTAAGCAAGGCGGCAATTGCGGTTGGTGCCGATGGGGTGATTCTGGAGGTTCACGATCGGCCCAAGGAAGCGTTATGTGACGGAAAACAATCTCTCGATGGGGAAGAGTTTGCTAAATTTATGGCTGAAGTAAGAAAAATCGCTAAGGTTGAAGGCAAGAAAGTAGTATAGAAGTTAGGAGTAAGATGTCCATTTTTGATGCAATCCGGGATCGCCGAAGCATAAGAGATTTTCTTGACAAGGAAGTTACCGATGAGCAGATTGAACAAATCCTGGAAGCAGGCAGATGGGCACCTTCCGGCCTCAATAATCAGCCTTGGCGGTTTGTAGTAATCAAGAATGAAGAGATCAAAAGATGTGTGGCTGACTGTACCCGTTATAGCAGTACAATAAAAGCTGCCAATATGCTGATTGCGGTTTTTCTTGATTCAAATGTTATGTATGATCGCACCAAAGATGTTCAATCGATAGGTGCGTGTATTCAAAATATGCTTTTGGTTATTCATGAATTGGGGCTGGGTGCATGTTGGATGGGTGAAATTTTAAACCAGCGTCAGGATGTGGAAAAGCTGCTTGAGGTTCCTGATAATCTGGAATTGATGGTGGTTCTGGCAATTGGCTATCCTACACCCGGAAACAGAACTAGTTCCAGAAAATATTTGGATGAGCTTATTCAAGCCAAGTTTGAATAGAAGATTTAAATTAGTTGGGAGAAAAAAATGACAAAATCTTTTTCCTATAGAGACGCGGGTGTGTTTGATAATCAGGAGATCGGTCTATCCGGTCTTCTTAAGTGGATCTCCAAGACTGACAGTTTTCGGTCGGATTTGGGTAAAACTTTGCTTGCTCCCAAATATTTTGCCAATGTAGTTAAGATTACGGAAGAACTGGGAATTGCCTTATCCACTGATGGTGTCGGGACTAAGATAATGCTGGCGGAACAAATGGAGAAATACGACACTATCGGAATAGATTGTGTCGCTATGAATGTTAATGATGTCCTTTGTGTTGGTGCGACTCCGATTTCCTTGGTTGACTACATTGCCGTAGAAAAAGCGCAACCCGATGTACTGGAAGAAATTGCCAAAGGTTTTTACGAAGGCGCAAAACAGGCTCAAGTTAATATACCAGCCGGCGAAATTGCTCAACTGGGGGACATGATAAAAGGAGTAAAGAAGGATAGTGGGTTTGATCTAGTTGGTACATGCATCGGGCTTGTTGAACTGGATAAGATAATAATCGGGCAGGACTTGCAGGAAAGCGATGCCATTATAGGTTTGGAAAGTAGTGGAATTCACAGCAACGGATTTACATTAGCCAGGAAAGTTTTGCTTGATATGGCCGGTCTTTCACTGGATGAATATGTAGATGAGCTTGGCATGACTCTTGGTGAAGAGTTGCTAAAACCCACAAGGATTTATGTTCAGGAAGTTTTGGAAATGCTGTCTGAGGGCATTGAGATAAAAGCGCTTGCCCATATTACCGGGGATGGTTTTCTTAATTTGCAAAGAGTTGAGAGGGAAGTAGGATATGAGATTTATTCCTTGCCTCCAACACTGCCTATTTTTCAGTTGATCCAGGAGAATGGGAACATATCAGACGCGGAGATGTTCAGGGTGTTTAATATGGGTATCGGTTTCTGCATAATGGTTGCACCCTCTGATGTCCAGCAGGTTCTGGATATTTGTGAAAGACATCAAACTAAAGCTTATGTATTGGGTAGAGTGACTGAGAAATCACCGGGCGAAATCCATATCATCCCCAAAGAACTTGTAGGCAAAGGAAAAGAATTTATCCCCGCTTGATTAAGAGTTGCTCTCTAAACAATCACCTTTTTATCTTTGTTGTTAAATATTTCTTTTTTATGGCTCTTGCTTAAGCTCCTGATTGCGCGTGGCTACTCAGTCGGTTCTCTCAGTGCGAAATTGCTATCCGGGCCTCGGCTGAGCTCGGTCGAAGTCCACCCCTCCTTACGTTAGGGCCACGCAATTTGCCGCAGCTGTTCGAACCTCCCTCCGAGGAAGTTTTGTGAGGCTGTCATTCGAACGCAGATGAAACAACAGCGTCATCGAAACTACTGAGCTACTTTACGCCATGCTCATATGTCGCTTGCAACAAGAGCCACTAGGTTTTAAAGAACAAATTCTTATTACGTTCGTCGGGACCTCTCATAGTCGCTTTATGAGCAAACCACTGAATTTTAAAAAACCAAAACCTTTAACCATACTCATTCGCTTTTAGCAGGCACAATAGCTCGACAATAATGGTTCTTTATGATAGTTTTTGAACCGGAATAAGATATAAAATTCTACAGCAAACTAACTACTTTACAGGGAGACTGAATAATACAAACAGCAGGGGTAGCAGTTATTCTGATTTCTTCAGATAGACATTTTGCGAACAAACAAAAAGATATGCCTAATATCTTATATAGAAGAAACCAAACTGTGTTTGTTGAATTGTATAGACTTTATAATTTTTATTAGCTAATAAAGGATAAAGATATGATCTATACCGTATATGTTGTACTGGTAATAGTTTCATTTCTTGTGGTTCTAAACGGGTTCTTCAGAGGCGCGAAGAAATCCCAAATAGATGCAGTGCTTAGTTTAATGTTGATGGGGCTCATAGTCATCGCATTTTTCGTTGCAGGCTGGAAACTCGGTCTACTTGCAATTGTTATAGCCTTCACTTCGGCAATCCTCATTCACCTGTTAGCAGCACAATTAGCCTCAAGGCTCTTTGCAGTGTCTTCGGATTGTGGCAGCGGGTTTGTAGGTTTACCACCTCGTTCTCTTCAAAGAATCTCGCAAGAGTTGGCGAAGCCTTTTGATCCAAACAAAGTTAGGGAGGAACTATTCAGCAGCAGTGATCAAAGGGATGTTGTAGAAAACGAGCTCTTCGATTATTGTGAGCACAAACCAGAAATTAAAGCATTGCTCATTGAATTCAAAGTATCGCGCCAGGATCTTCAGGAATTATATCGGCAGCTTATCATGGTAGGTGCAGGTCAATGGGCTTGCGGACATTGGGTTGCAGCCTCGGCTTTAGCTTATCCTGAAGCATTGCGATACCTGCTTATGAGAAGGAAAGAAAATATCCAGGAAACAGCCTTCAACTTAGTTATGTATTTTGAGAGCGGTGCAGCTTTGGAAACTTCACGCTCTTGAGTTAAGTTGGCTAACTATTCGTTGCAGTGGACGGCGTTACGCACTGCCGCTAAGCTCAAACGTTCGGTCGAAAGAGAGCAGATATGAGTTTATTCGAGAGTAAGATCTCCGCGATAGAAGTAGCTGCTGGTTTGGCAGATGCTGTTCTCGAATGGTGCACGCACGAAGCTTTGAAAGAGCACAAAGAGTTTCTCGAAGTACCTGATGAGGCTAACAACTTTGAGAAAGAGACGATCTACCTCTATCTTTTTTTTGTGACCTACACATGTGAGATTGCCTATTCAGGAGATGACACGGTCTGTCGCATAATCCTCGATGCGTTCCACAAGCGGGTCTACGCATCTCTCAACAACATGTACCTGTCTGACTTCACGGAGTTTGAATCCACGCTCCGTGATCGCTACAGCGCATATCATGACCTCAAACACCGAGGTAGCGATTTTCTCATACAGCAGTTACCCTATGACTTCGTCGGCCACTTACGGGGTAGAACAAGAGAGAGCTTGATCGCTCGCGATGAATTTATGTCAGGTTCAGTGTTGGATAAATGGGGAATGACCACGATCAAAATGCAGATATGGTTGGGGCAAATGTTTATTGAGATGATTGATCAGCAAAAAGCAATCAATAAGAAGTATCAGATTATTGTGGAATAGAAACCGAACAACGCACCCAACGTTAGACGTTAGGAATGTGAATGAAATCAGTTAACGAGTTCGAGCGAGTAGTAGACCACATTTACGGCGTTTATCTAGACGCTACCACTGGCTTCGATAAATTGCGGGAGTGGTTTGAAAAGAACCAAATTAACGTACTGAGTATTCTCAAGAGCACTCATTCCGAACTGGCGAGCATAGATTACTTGGACTCCGTGTATATGTTTTATGGTGAAGGTGATCCAAACACATCGGAAGCCATAGAGCTTCACCGCTGCACGCAAGGAGAATACAAGAAAAGGAATTCCAAACATGGCGTAAATTTCCAGTTTCTCGGCAACATGGCACTTGTTTCAATATACCAATATTGGGAAGACTTTCACCGTGCTCAGGTGGCAACCGAGATGGGCGTCGAGAAGAACGAGCTCAAGACTCCTATAATGGGCGATCTAAGATTATTAAGAAATTCGATTATCCACCACGCTGGTGTTGCACTTAAAGAAGTAGAGAAATGCGAACTACTAAAGTGGTACAAAGAAGGGGATACCATCTTCATCGACAAATCGAAGTTCGAGGACATTGTTTTTTACGTTAAAGATGCTCTTAACCATTTCAGAGCAGCAACAATTGTATAACAACCGCTTTTAGTCCGACAACTGTCCCTTCTGTTTGAGTTTGAGAGCAAGCCGCGGCTCAATGAGCACATTAGAAAATTAGGATAACTATCTCATCTCTTCTCTCTTACCAATTTCTTGTATTCTAAATCTTTCCCATTTTGCAACTCGAATTTCTACATGTATCCTGAATCTAGCTTTTAGTGTTTCTTCTTTAGATTGCTTCGTCACTGTGCTCCTCGCAATGACAAAGAGACTTAGCTTTATTCTACTGGTTTCTGACTGCTCCCTTGCATCCTGTATCCAATGTCTTTCAATTTTTCATTTTAAAATTTGAAATTTGAATTTGTCTCTCTTCCCTTCTCGCTTCTCTCTTGTTTAATACATCATGTATCTTATATCCTGCAGTATTCAGTGAGTAAGCAATAAAGCATATGCAATGTCTTATACAGAAAGAACCAGCTTATTTTTGTGCTATTATACAGGCTGTATAATTGTTGTTATGCCGAAGGAGGAGTCAGATGCCTGTAGACCCAACTAATCTCCCTGCCGAAGATGACTTCCATGAGTACAAGTCAGGAATTACGCCAATTGCGAGCCTCAAGGACAAACTAGGGAAGGCAGCGTCCGCCTTCTGGAACTCTGGTGGTGGGATTTTCATCGTGGGTGCCGAATCAGGAGGCAGACTTGACACCGGAGTGTCTGCGAAGATTGGTCAGCAGCCTATCCGAGACTGGATCGACCAGATCATCATGGAAGTTCAACCGGCTGCGGAGTACATGGTCACTATCTTCGAAGCAGGGACGATCAGTTCTCACCCACTGAAGCTCGGCAGGGTTATAGTTATTGTCGAGTTTGCTGAGAGCCACCTCGCACCGCATATGGCTCCGGACGGTCGTTATTACATTAGGGCAGGTGCACACTCAGTATCTGCAAGGAGTTTCATCGTTGAGGCCTTGTGGGCGCGTCGTCAGCAACAACACCCCCGCCTTGTCCACATGCTTCGCGAAAAGCAGCCTCGCGCTGACATATTGCAACTGGTGGTCGTCAACATTAGTCCCGAGCCAGCTCTTGATGTAGAACTCAGACTGGATCCACTTCCAGAGATATGGAAGGATTCCCACAATCCTTTTCCGCTCATTTATCCAGTTGTCGACAGAAGCACGCCGATAAAAATTGATCTTTCAACATGGCACAAGGGAGCGGACCGTATCGGTAAAGCGAGTGTCCTCTACTTGCAGTACAAGGATTCTTTAGGGCGTGTTTATTTCTACGAGAAGCCAGTCTTCGTCCAGTCCTACACGCCATGGGTGATCGGAACAGACGACAAGCTTGTTAAGGCTACTGACAAGCTTGCTAGTACAGTTGAGAAAGGACTGAAGGATATCGCTGGTCGGCTTCATCGTCGTGAACGATGATCATTCTCAGTATAATCTGCGAATGGAGCCAATCACTATACTGTACTCGCTACGGTTCATTTGCAGTCCAGTGGACATTAAAACTATTTCAACTCATTCTCATCTTTCTCTCTTATTTTCTTTCCCTTTTCTCTTACATCCTGGATTTTGTATCTTGTATCCTATATCCTGCATTCAACTGCTCGACAAAGCTGTTCTGCTGTGGTATTTTTTGAATCAAGACAGAAGTGCAATTGATAAAAAGAGCTAAATTATCTGTAGTGAAAAGCTTGCTTTTGTGCTTGGACCGGACAAGAGATATAAGCAATACTACGAAGTAAATGCCTTACAGGGGAAGAGCAATACAACTAGCGGGGGTAAAAGTTATTCAAAATTCTTTGACAGGCCTAATTGTAAAAGCCTGGTCACGAAGCCTAAGACGAAAAGGAGCATCACTTGGGCCTAATGGATCGTATATTCAAGCCCAATGTCGAAAAATTAAAGGTAAGTAGGTCCATTGATGGTCTAATAAAGACTCTACAGTACCCAATAAGCTCGAAAATTCGCAGCGAAGCTGCATCTGCTCTTGATGAGTTGGGGTGGAAGCCGGGCACCGACTCGGAATGGAGTTACTACCTGCTTGCAAAGCAATCCTGGAGTGAGTTGTCGAGGGTAAGTGCGCCTGCTGTCAAAGTTCTACTAAAGCAGTTGCAGCAGCCCCAGAGTCGCCAGGAGGCAGTCACTTTCCTCGGAGAGATGGGGGCAGTCGAAGCTGTTGAACCGCTCATTGCGACGTATTATTCTGTTTATAATGTTTTGGCCAAACTCGGCTCTCAGAATATTCAAAATAATTTCGGTGATCTAGAAGTCATATTAAAAGCTCTTGATAAGATAGGAATAAAGTACGTCGAACCTGTAATAGAAAAAAATATTGCAGCAGGATTCACAGCCAAGAGTATGTATGAAAAGACACAAAATCCAGCATCGATTTTGGCTACACCGTCGAGTTCTGACATTCAGAAGATGCATGCTGAGCTTATCGCTAGTATGGGAGAATTAGCTCTGAATCCCCTTCTCCGAGCACTAAGCGACTCTGATTCTTCAATTCGCAGAAATGCCGCATATGCTCTTGGAAAGATGAAGAACAAGAAGACCGTTGAACCACTCATCGGAATCATGAATAAGGACAGTGATTGGAATGTTCGCTGTAATGCAGCAACCGCACTCGGTCTGATAGGTGATAAAAGAGCTGTGGAGCCTCTTCTTCGGGTTCTTGAAGATAAAGATGAACATCTCCCGAGACATGCGATAGAGGCACTTGGGTGGATAAGAGACGAAAGGGCAGTTGAAACTCTTACCCATATCGCCGAACAGGAAAGATTCTTCAGTGGGGCTGATATGCGTGAGGCACTTGAAAGGATTCGAGTAGGCAGGCCCTGCGATGTCGTGCGTTCTTGGGGTGAATTAGAACTCCTTTCCAGCAAAAATCCCGTACTGGCATTCACGCAAACGGTGGATTGGTGGAAAGAAGAGTCCTCGGTGGACTTGTTTGAACGTAATGTTTTGCCACACATCAAGATGTTATTGAAGAAGAAGGGAATTACGACTGCTTGGATCAACATCAAAGGGAGTAGATGGCGTTCGGACATGGCAAACAACAGGAAGGAAGATCTAATTGGTGAAGGCTGCTCACTCCTCAAAAGAGGACAGGTAGTAAAATCCTGCAAATCTAGATACGCTGGTAAACCCTACGCCTGGTATATTGAGGCTGCAAAAGAGATATTGGAGGAACCAGAAATTATTGAGACATAAGCTGGTGAGACAGTCAGGAAAGTCATCAAAACAGGCAGCAAGTGCAACTGTCAGATTTAGACGATGTTTATAGCGGCTAAAATCAGACTAAATCCTGTAAATCCTGCTGAATTAAAACGTTTTACAGAGAAAGGAATAAAGTCGAATGGAAGAGGCTAGCTGGACTTTCCGCACTACGACCGGCACGTGTACAATCACATCCGATCATATTGTCCTTTCGCGCAAGGGCATGAAGGGAGCAATCGCCAGGATCGTGTACGGCAAGTCGTCATCCGCTCGTGCGCGAGTGGGCTCATTGATAGTCGGAGGCATTTCGCTTGGCGCTGGCATACTCAGCCTTGTTGACGGATGGTACCTGTGGGGTGGGCTCCTCACGGTAGCTGGATTGCTGCGCCTTGCGGCTGTCGGCCTAGGTACCCCCAGTGCTCATATCGTACCATTCATAGATCGCTCCGACATTCAAGCCGTGAAAGCCTTCGAGCCTTCGCAGTCATCCAATAGAGGTGGCCACTTCACTGTGTCGTTTAAGTGTGATGGGAAGATTGAGCAATTGGCCATAGCGCCTCGTGGCGGTCGCGACGAGTACGTCATCGCGCACATGGCGATGCATAAAGCAGGCTTGCTGACTCAGAGCTAGCGGAACGCTTTGCATAACCGCCGCGGTCTTGAGACGGACAGCGCTTCGCACTGCGC
>ENA-OSEO01001965-OSEO01001965.1-sediment-metagenome-genome-assembly--contig:-NODE-1965-length-32434-cov-8.624224_pt1 | contig 32434 bp, 36 predicted proteins | sample MGYA00237883_ERZ534232 | MGnify/ENA metagenome assembly ERZ534232 | reverse complement strand
GTGCGAACGAAAGAGGTGGAAGCACCGAAGTATTGCCCGGCAAACCAGACCGAAAAAACCCCCACCAGGCCGCTCAGCCCCCCCGCCACATAAGGGCTCCAGCCCCCATCCTGTTGCTTCATGGCATCTTCCTTTTCAAGAATTATAAGAACGATTGTATTTTGATATCATGACCTTTCAGGGGATGTCAATTTTTAGGTTCGAGGGTCTACACGAATTCCGCAGTTGCCTTAACGTCGAATTGAGGGGTGCGCGTGCTGTATTTCTAACGTAGGCCGAGATTTGTTCGCATCCCCTCGAATGATGGGTTGGCTGAACTTTATGTGAGTGGGGCTATATTAAAAAGATTCAGTTGAGCCTGCGCTCTTTCCCAGTCCTCAATGAGTTCCTGCTGGTGAATCGTTGCCCATTCGATCACAAACCCCTTTACGCGGGGCGGCAGGTGACCAGAAAAAACCGACAAGTTGCGAATATCGATTAGAGCGACATCGCCGCTGTATTCCGCATGGAAATGCGGCGGGTTGTGATCGTCAAAGAACATTTTGATGACGATACCAAAAAAGCGGCTGATTTCAGGCACAAATAGACTCACAACGTAAGGCGGGAAATACATCTTCAGGGTTCTTGCCGGTCACTTTAAGATACAAGGAGTCTGGGCAAAGATCAACCTTGTCGAGCCAGACAAGCTCACCTAATGATCCGATTTGGACCTGCTCGAAAACATGTGGATCACGCCATAGGGCGAAAACACCTTTACCGACCAAGTCGGAGAGGTCAACCACCCCGGACACACCGTCGTCAAAAACCACTTCCAAATGATAATTCTTTAAAGCGGAAACCCTAGTGATTTTAACCATTGTACACACCTCCTTTTTGCCTTCTATAGCACATAACGGTGTGTAATGAAAGGACAACGATACCCATAGAAACCTTGAAGCCAACGCCGCAAATCACCGGCGGCAAAAAGCTAAGCGAGGAACGAGCGGTGCTTTTTGCTGTCCGGATGCATTTGTTTTGTTAGGCCATACTTCAAGTACGAAAAATGACTCAATCGAACCAACGCCAACGCGCATCCACTTTGGCTTTACCGTCCTCTTCTGTACAACATGGGCATTTCACTAAACTGCCCTTGTGCTTGCCGCGTTTTGTGTGTGCATCCCAATGTTCGCCGCCTTCCCCTTGGCATGGGCCATCTTCAGCAGGCTTCCTGTCACTTATCACTTTGCAACCTTTTCAAAAGTGAGACTCCCATTCCACTTCTGTCCATACACGGTAACCATCCGTTTCTGGAATGCACGTGTCGTCATAACATAGACTCCGACATCGATTTGGTCCAAGCCAGAATAGGATGACACCTGGAATTTAAGCAGATCGATTCCAATGAAGGAAGAATGACCGAATTCCACTTCCACACCTACACGGTCCTTCAGAAAGTCCATTTTTGCAGAGGGGTCCTGCGGTTCGGGAAATACTTGTGGTTACGACTGCCAGCCTTTGGCAGTGAATAGTTGATCTAGTTGTTCGTTGAATCGAGGGCGAGATAGCTCCGCTGGGTTGATGATAGGATCTTGCAGAATTGTCTCAATTGCCTGCTTGATCGCAAGGCGTGCATTGAGAACTTGTTCAGCAAAACGAAATAAGAAATGTCTCAGGCGAATCATTTTATTTCCCTCGTCCAACCATTGATTATCAGGTCATTTTTCCCAGATAATGGACGTTTACGGATTGATGTGTTTCTTATTAGCCCATTGAAAAAAGTCCGGGCGGACACGATTCTTCCTTTCATTCATTCCCCCGGAACCCCTCTCAAAAGCACATCAGCCGCCTGAATATAAATCTTGCTGCGACGGCGTTGGATCACAGGCCTTCCCCGTCCGCGGCAATCTGTAATCTTTCATCAAAAGTGAACAAAGAAAGCTCAGGAAGCTCTTTCTGTATCCGCTTCGCAGTTGCCAGGTGCCACAGGTCCGCGCCGCGAAGGGGCCATTTTGTACAAAGATCGTGCAAATCTTCCCAAGCCGGTGACAGATGAACACGGCGCCAGGGACCGGTTTCCAATACTTCAAAGGCGGCTTTGACAAGACTATCCGCAAGAAAACCTTCCCGTTTAATCCTGGCCAAAACGGCGCATGCTTCCGAGTAGCCCAGTGACGAAATCAGATGCACACCTTCTTGATCCACCAGGCTTTTGGCTTTTTCACTATGCTCGTCTTTAAATAAAACCGGCAGGATTGCGGACGTGTCCCAATAAACGACCGGTTGGCTATGTTCCATAATTCCGATCCTCCTGAAGGATCTTTTGGGCGAACCCCTCTTCCAGGGGAAGCGGTAGAGGGACTTTATTCATGCGCTTTCTGCCATGTCGCTCTATAACGCCCCGCTCCTCAAGATGTTTTAATCGCGCTGCAAGCGCAAGCGAGTGAGGCCGGACAGGCACGATTTTCCCAACCGGTTTTCCCCGGTCAGTCAGCAAGACTTCATTTCCATCCTGGACCCGTTTAAGCAGTTTGCTCAGGTTCATTTTTGCTTCCCGGATGCCGACAACCGTCGTTTCCATATCACCCTCCCATAGTGGCCAGATAGGTTCTTTCCTGAATCTTGCATGAAAATTGATGAGAAGTTGTTTTAAAGCTGAACACAAAAGGCTTCAGGAAAAATTAAGTATTAGAGAAATTATACCCAAATGGTAAAAAAGGATGAAGATCTTTTTTTTCTCATCAATTTTCACCCTGCGGGCGAGCCGGAGGCTCCCATCTGCTGCGTTATTCAGGGCTTGCAATAGCAGGCTATGGCTGCGCCCTGAAATGCCTTGCATATGGGAGCTTCCAACTCGTGCAAAGTCCAGGTATTAAGGAGTTTATTGAGTTGACATCATAAGGCCGGTGCAATCGGAGAGGCAACAGACAGCGGCCGGGAGTTGTTGAGGGAATCGTTTTTAATCGGGACTTTCCAAAGGGATGACCATCGGATGACCCCTGTAAGCCTGGATTTCTACCGGTACGCCGTAAACCGCCGCTATTGTATCGGCCTCGACGTCCCCGGCCCTCCCGGCGGCATAGACGGCTCCGCCCTTTAAGAACAGATATTTATCGGCAAATCGCAGGGCCATGTTCAAATTATGCATCGTCATTACTGCGGCCATGGCATGTCCCTTGACAACCTGGCGGATCAGCTTGAGAATCTGGATTTGGTTTTTCAGGTCCAGGCTGCTGGTGGGCTCATCCAGCAAGAGCAATTGCGGCTCCTGGACCAGGGCGCGGGCAATGGCTACTTTCTGCAGCTCGCCGCCGCTCATCTGGTCGATGTAGCGCATGGCCAGCGCTTGAAGGTTCAACCGATTGATGGCCGCATTGACAATGGCCAGATCTTTGTCAGATACCCGCCAGCTTATGTGAGGCCGTCGTCCCAGGAGAATCGCATCATATGCCGTTAAGCGGCCGGCTTCCGAGCGCTGGGCAACATACCCGATCCGGCGGGCAATCTCCATGGTGTTCAATGAGGACACATCCTCACCGCCCACCAGGACCGAACCTCCATGAGGCGACAAGATCGCGTTCATGCATTTGAGCAGTGTGGTTTTGCCGACGCCGTTAGGACCCAGAATCGCCAGCAGTTCTCCCCTTGCGACTTCAAACTTAATTTCGTTTAAGATCGGATGGCTGTTGTAGCCGAATACGATGTTGTTGACTTCCAGAATCATCGCCGGCTCCCCCTTGCAATCAGGTAGATAAACACCGGGGCGCCCATAAACGCCGTCAGGATAGACACCGGCAGCAGGTGGGGCGCCAGAATCAGCCGCGCCGCCGTATCCGACACCAGCAGCAGCAGGCTGCCCATGACAATCGATGCCGGCAAAAGAAAGCGGTGATCGCTGCCGATAAGACGGCGGACCATGTGGGGACAGACCAGGCCGACAAAGCCGATGATGCCAAGAAAAGCCACAATAACGGCTGTAACCAGTGAGGCCGCCAACATACCGAAGAGGCGGATGCGTTCGACCCGGACGCCCAGCCCTTTGGCGGTTTCATCACCTGCATCCACGGCATTATAGTTAAGCCCGTTGGCGAGAAAATAAACCGCGGCGGCGGTCGTAACTAGGCTGATGATGCCCAGTTCGGACCAACTGGCCCGCGCCACGTCGCCAAAAGTCCAGAAAACCATCGCCGCCAATTGAACATCATCTGCAAAAAACTGCAGAAACATGGTACCGGCCGTGAAGAGCGACCCCAGTGCCACGCCGGTCAGCACCATGGTTTCAGGCGAGGCTCCGCGGATTTTAGAAATCGCCACTATGGCGCCGGCCGCCAGCAGGCTGAACAGGAAAGCGATCGTGGTTGTTAAATAGATATCGGCTATCTTGACGGCGCCCACGCTGGAACTTGTCATTACACCCGATCCCAAAATCATGACCGCAAAGGCCGCGCCGAAAGCCGCCGCATGGGATATGCCCAAAGTAAAAGGTGAACCCAGCGGATTGCGTAAAATTGATTGCATCACCGCCCCGGCCACTGAAAGGCCCGCTCCCGCCGCTACCGCACATAAGACCTGCGGCATGCGGATATTCCAGACAATCATTTTAACCCTTACCGGAACCTCTGCGCCGACAAGCGTCTTGGCTACGGCCATGATAGGAATACCGGCGGCGCCCTGGGAAATACTGAACAGGATCAGCATTCCCAGGGCCAGCAGGCAAACCACGATAAAGACGACTTTGCGCCCGGTATAGCGAAGATATTCCGTATGAAGTTCGTTATCTGTCAGATGCATGGCTGTTTAGTTAACCGGCAGTGATTTAAAAGCATAGCTGCCGAAGGCTTTATTCATATGCTCAAAGACCGGTTTGCCGACTAAAAAGGTATAGATCTCATCCGCATTTGCAGGAGGATCGATGTCGGAGAATCGATCCGGATAAAGCGCCTTTCCAATGAAATAGGCATTGGCCAGAACGGAATCATAATTGGTTGTATACCAGTTATATGGCAGCAGTCCGTAAACCTTGCCGGCCTTGACCGCGGTCAACGTCCGGTAAGCCGGATCGGTTATCAGCTCATGCAGAGCCCCGGCATTGGCGCCTGTTTGCAGGGTAGATAGATCCACAAACAGAACATCGGGATTCCACTCTACAATTTTCTCCTTGGCAATGTTGCTGTGCTGCAGGGCTATTTCGTTTAAGGACGGGTCGTACATTAAGTTGCGCGCTGCGACAAATGTAAAGGGCGGATATCCGGGTTCGGTGGACTGAAATCCATGCGGACCTCGATGGGCCACGCCGCCCACAAAGCAGGAAGGTCGTTTTTCCGGAGCGATATCCCGGGTGCGCTGCTTCAGATCGGCGATCAATCGATCAAAATAGGAAATGATTTCTTCCGCACGCATTTCTTTCCCCAGCACTTCTCCACAGATGCGCAGGGCCTGGTACAAATCGGATCGATTCCGCCCCAAGTCGCCGTATTTGACCACCACCACCGGAATGCCGGTTTTCTTCTGTAATTCCAAGGGATCATGCCCCGTCACGGCGAACGTTTTGACGATCACCTGAGGCTGCGGCTCAAGTGTCAGGATGAGCTCCGGATGATCATGCCCGCGAAATTCGCCGAACATGGGAAGGGTCTTGAACTGCGGATTGGCCAAGGCATACGGCCGGGCGTCAAACTGCGGCCGTTTCTTTTCCATATCGTCCACCGCCACGATTCTATCCTGTGCCTGAAGATAGGTAATCAGGCGCAGTGCGCCCGACCCGGAGGCAATCAGCCGATCAACTTTGGCGGGGATCTCAACCTTACGGCCGATGCCGTCCGTTATGGTTCTATTGGCGGCCAAGCCGGGGGCTGCAAACAGCAGCAACCATAGACACAAACCTCCCCATAAGTGACGATTCATTGATCCCTCCCGTTGCATGCGTATAAACAGTTGTTATGTGTTCATATGCAACGTCTGCTTGCTCTCTATGTATTAAAATCAAGTTAATCGGAAATCTCCTTCTGAAGCTTCTTCATCCATTCGGGAACTTATGAGAAAACCCCTCAATCCCATCCAGGATTTCCGAAAGCCCTTGGTCTATCAGAACTTCACTTACCAGGGTTTTCAGCTTTTTCCGGTATTCCTTTTCCTGCTGTGAGCGCAATTCTCGCGTCAGTCCGTCCTCATTAGCTTTGAGTATGGGTTCCTTAATTTCACTGCGAACCATACCTATCGGTGTGAGGATTATTGAGTCAGACGCCGATTCGCTGTCGAAAGCTTCATTTTTCATTGGATACCTCATGGTGTAGAACTATCAGTGACTTTATTTCCCGCATCTTTCTTTGGGCTTACTGGCTTTCAAAAACAATCTTATGCTCCACAAGAGCCATACTTTTGATCTTCGCTTTGATTGTTTTCCGGTCGCCGAAGATGCTGACCAGCCGGTAAACACCGGTTTCTTCCAGTTCGATCAGATCCACCGCTTCCATGATCAGCTCTTCACCGCCTTCTTTCATCAAATAGGCATTGGCTTCACACATGTTTCAGCTCCTTTCTGCAAATAAAAAAGCCACAAAAGTTCCGATTCCTTCCGGGGAATCCTGAAACCTTCATGGCTTTATAAATTATGTATTTAACAAAAACTTCCGGTTGCCTACCTTCAGGCGGGCTTTAACTGTTTGCAATATTTCAAACGCAATTTATTTTGTCAACACTTTTCAAATGCATTCAGATTTTAGATGTCATTTAAATTAACTATCGTAATTATCTATTTGACATATATAAATTTTACATGATAGGAACCCCCCTGTTCTAAATATACCATTTCAAGAGGATCTCCATGATTAACGGTTTTGGCTTTACCTGAGGGCTTTTATACAGCTAACCGGGCCTGTTAGATGACGCTTTATGCCAAAATCGTATCTCCCCAAATCATCTTTGAATAGACTGTTTGCTTTGACGTGGCATCGGCGCAACCGAACTTTTTCCGCAGGTTATTCATTAAACGAAAAAAATAAAATCTTTTATGAAGTATGTACATGTCAGTTCAAAGGTCGATCGCCGGCTCAAAGACTTGAAAAGTACCGGAAAGGCCGGAAAAGCCTTGGCGCAAAAAGCCGCCTTTGTCATCGAGAGTTTAACATCCGGCGCTGTCTGCAGCCACAGGGACGCGACCGGCAGTTACACCCGGTACGGTGAAAAACGCATCAGGAATTGCCGCAAATACGACCTGGGCTGCGGGTATCGCCTGGTTACCCTGCAGCAAGGGGATACGCTGTTTGTTCTTTTCTTAGGAACGCACGATGAGTGTCAGCGCTGGCTGGAAAACAACAGCCGGCTGAAAGAGGTTGTTGCCGGAAATGGCGTTTTGTTCCGGATTCCCCAGGAATCCCGGCAATCCGAAAGTTCAACGAATGTCGATTCAGTGGACTTCGAAGAGGATACTGATGATGAACTGCAGTTGAAATTAAGTAATAAGGACTTACGGCGTGTTTTTTGCGGTCTGGTCAAAGGGGCAAAAAAACGGCGGCAAAAGTTGCAAGGGCATACAGTGCAGTGCACTAGATACCAAAAAGAGGTTGGCAAAGGAGATGAAATTCATATTTGTATGCCCGACGCAAAACAGGGTCTTTGAAAGCGTAGATTTCACAATACTGGACAACAAGGGCGTCATAACCGATGAGTCCGGAAACAAGATCCTGGATGCGAAGGTAGCCCTCAACAGGCTCTGTCCGTTTTGCGGTGAGAAGCATGTGTATCACGCCCGCGATTTATCCTGCCCGTTCGGCGGTTAAGGTCATTTTAGGAAACAAAGAAGAAAGGAGGAAAGGATTGATGATGCAAGGGAAAAATATTTTTGCAACAAGATGGGGAATCATCGGGGTGGGCGCCTTTATCGGCATCCTGGCGCCGGTGCTTCAGAAGCTGGGCAACCCGGCGAACATGGGAATTTGCGTGGCCTGCATGGAGCGGGACATTGCCGGCGCACTCGGCCTTCACCGGGCCGCGGTGGTGCAGTACATGCGCCCGGAGATCATCGGATTTGTCTTGGGGTCGCTCATCGCTGCTTACCTTTTCAAAGAGTACCGGCCCCGGGCGGGATCGGCGCCCATTGTCCGGTTTGTCCTGGGGGCCTTTGCCATGATCGGAGCTCTGGTGTTCCTGGGGTGCCCCTGGCGGGCCGTCCTGCGCCTGGCCGGCGGGGACGGCAACGCCATCCTGGGACTCCTGGGCCTGACCTTCGGCATCTGGATCGGCACCTTGTTTCTTAAAAACGGCTACAACCTGGGACGCACCCAGGCCACGAACGCCACGGTGGGGTGGATGCTGCCCCTGATCATGCTCGGCTTCCTGGTATTGATGCTGGTATTCCCGCAGGTTCCGGGAAAAGACAAAAGCGGCGTTCTGTTTTACAGTCTTCAGGGCCCCGGCGCCATGCATGCTCCTTTATTTATTGCCTTGATTGCGGGGCTTGCCATCGGTTTTCTGGCCCAGCGCAGCCGCTTTTGCACCATGGGCGCCATTCGCGATGCGGTGCTCTTCGGCCAGACCCATCTGCTCTCCGGATTTATCAGCCTGGTGGTCTTTGCGTTTTTGACCAACCTTTTACTCAGCCAGTTTAAAATGGGATTTGCCGGCCAGCCGGTGGCGCACACCCAGCATGTCTGGAATTTTGCCGGCATGGCGCTGGCCGGGCTCGCGTTTGCTTTGGCCGGCGGATGTCCGGGTCGACAGCTATTTCTTGCCGGCGAAGGGGATGGCGATGCCGCCGTATTTGTGATGGGAATGATCGTGGGTGCAGGTTTTGCCCATAACTTCGGGCTGGCAAGTTCGCCCAGTGGCGTCGGCCCTCACGGCATTGCGGCTGTCGTTATCGGGCTGCTGGCCTGTCTGTTTATCGGCTTTACCATGAGAAGAAAAAGCGCATGAAAGGAGGTTTCAGATGGCAGCAACTGTCGATGCAAGAGGGCTTTCCTGCCCTCAGCCGGTCATTATGACCCTGGATGAAATTAAAAGAGGGAAAGATAAAGAAATCATCGTTCTGGTGGACACCGATACATCCAAGGAAAATGTCACCCGGGCTGCTGAAAGTCAGGGATGCCGGGTCAATGACGTATCTTCTGAAGGTGAAGGCTACCGGATTACTATTCAAAAAGGATAGATCGTGTTCGGATTTTTTAAAAAGAAAGGGTCGGCCGACGTCCAAAAAGATCCGGAATCATCCGTCGACCGCGGGATTCTGGTTTTCGAGAATACCAGCGACGTGATCCAGGCTGAAAAGGCTCTTCAAAAATCAGGCTGGGCGATTCGGGTGATGGGGCCGCCCCCGGAGATTCAAACCGGTTGCGATATGGTGATTGAATTTCCGCTGATCGAAGAACTCAATATCATGCGAGAACTTTCCAACGCAGATATTACACCCCTTCAAATGGTGCCGGTTACGGCCCCTTTGCTCGAACCCGTAAATCTTTTTCATACCAAGGATTTCGGCGACTACCTTATGGTGCGGGCAGCCAACATGAAAATTACCGTATCCAAAAAGGATCATGCCATCGTCAATATTTCCGGGGGCGGATGTCCGGATGTGCCTTTTCTGGCGCAGGAATTGGTTGGAAAAGCGCTGGAAAACGCGCCCCGGCCCCGGGAGCTGGGGCATACCCTCTGCGGGTATGCCCTGGAATTGGCTTACGAGGAGCTGCGGCGGATATGTTAGGCATCGTCGGTACGGTTCCGGACTTAAACTTTCCGCTTTCCCATGGGCAGGTTCGCCTGATAGGCCGCAAGCTGAATATGAACGGACGCAGCATCCCCGTCAACCGGGGAACACCGGCGCTCCTGGCGGCAGCCTTAAAGGCAACCGAATGGATGGGCGGTCCGGAGATATATGCTTTTCTGGCGGGGGATATCGGCAGGGGCGAAGGCAGCCGGAAGCTGTATGAATTTCTTACCAGGCACCTCCCGGAATTCGAATTTCAGGTGCTCGCCTTTCATTATCTCCAGCCGGACGTAGACTGGCACAACAAGGTTTTATTCACCGTTGAATCCATGCAGCCGCGGCCGATTCTGATAGCCGATGCCGGATTCATGTATGCCGCCAAGATGAGCGGGGAAGCCGCCGGTTATGATTTTTTTACGCCGGATGTCGGCGAACTGGCGTTTCTGGCGGATGAGCTGGCGCCGCACCCATTTTACACCCGCGGCTTTATTCTGCATTTGAACAACCGGGTGCCGGACCTGATCCGACGGGCGCATCAGCATGACAATGTTGCCGCTCATCTTGTGGTAAAAGGTGAAATAGACTATATTGCAAAAGGAAACCAGGTGATCGCGAAAGTGGATCGCCCGTCTTTTGATGCCATGGAGGCCATCGGCGGCACGGGGGACACGTTGACCGGGCTGCTGACCGTCTTATGCGGTGTTGATTTAGAACCGGCAAAAGCGGCCGTGCTGGCCGCCGGAGCCAATCGCTGGACCGGGCACTTTGCCAAGCCGGATCCCGCTACCCAGGTGATCGAACTGATCGATAAGATACCACTGGCGCTATCGAGGGTGATGGATCAAAATCGAGGAAAAGACTATGACGGATGTTAAAAAAATGCGGCTGACCCAGACGGTTGCAGGGGCCGGCTGAGCGTCCAAGCTGCCTCCAGGGGACCTGGACAAAGCTCTTTGCGGCCTGGTGTTTCCCACCGATGAGAACGTCATCGTGGGGCTGGAGCGTGCCGACGATGCCGGAGTTTATAAAATTTCAGATGACCTGGCGCTGATTCTGACGGTGGATTTTTTCACCCCGATCGTGGACGACCCCTACTGGTTCGGCCAGATCGCCGCCGCCAATGCCCTGAGCGATGTCTATGCCATGGGGGGTACGCCCAAGACCGCCATGAATCTGGTCGCCTTTCCGGCTAAAGAAATGGATTTGTCGATTCTCCGGCAAATTATTCAGGGCGGCATCGATAAACTGAGCGAGGCCGGGGTGGTTCTCATCGGCGGCCACAGCATTGAGGATCGGGAATTAAAGTACGGTCTGTCGGTCACCGGGTTCGTACATCCGGCACGGGTGCTGACCAAGAAGAACCTGCGGCCGGGAGACCGGCTGATCCTGACCAAACCGCTCGGCACCGGCATCGTCAACACCGCCATCAAGGCGGGTTTGGCGCCTGCGGACCTCACCGCAAGGGTCACGCGATTAATGGCCCGGCTGAATCGGGATGCTGCGACAATCCTGTCAACCTTTGAAGTTGCGGCCTGCACCGACGTCACCGGTTTCGGGCTGCTGGGACACCTGGCTGAAATGGTCAGCGGCGCCGGCGCCGGTGCACGGGTCTTTTCCGAAAAGGTGCCGATGATCGTGGAGGCCCTGGAATTTGCTGCCATGGGCCTTATTCCCGGCGGCGCCTATAAAAACAGGGAATTCAGGGAAACGATGGTCCGCTTTGCGGAAACCGTCGTGCGCACCCGGCAGGACATCCTGTTCGATCCCCAGACCTCCGGAGGCCTGCTCATCAGCGTAAACGCTCATCAGGCCGATGACCTCGTCGCGGCTTTAAAGGATGCCGGTGTCGACGATGCCGCCCAGATCGGGGAGGTTCTCAGCGGGCCGGAAGAGAAAATATGGGTGGTGTAAGTGGAAAAGGTTCGAAGAGTTCTGGGTTCACGGTTCACGGTTCAAGATTAATCAGGCTATTCACTTGAACCCTGGAATCCTGGAACCCTCAATTATATTTACCATAGGAGATTTTTACATGAGGGAAATCGATGCCCGCGGGCTGGCCTGTCCGGCGCCGGTGCTGCAAACCAAAGCCGCACTGCAAAAGGAGAATCTCCCGGGCGTAAAAATAGTCGTCGACAACGCCGCTTCGCAGCAGAATGTTCAGCGTTTTCTTCAGTCCCAGGGGTTTGAAACCACGCTTGAACAAAAGGGGACGGACTATTGGGTTGTCGGGACGTGTGTTTCGCAGACCGGTGGGCAGCCCCGGTTATCCCCTGAACCGGAAACAGAAGGTAAAAAGATCATGGTCGTATGCGCTTCCGACCGCATGGGTTTCGGGGATGATGAACTGGGTCTGAAGCTGATGATCAATTTTCTGAGGACGCTTAAAGAAATGGGCGGCGATCTGTGGCGGCTGGTATTCGTCAATAACGGCGTGAAACTGACCATCGACGGCTCCGAGGTGCTTTCCGATCTTAAGGACTATGAAAAAGGAGGCCTCAAGATCCTGGTGTGCGGCACCTGCCTGACGCATTTCAACCTTCTGGAACGAAAACAGGTGGGTGAAACCACCAACATGCTGGATATTGTCACCGCCATGCAATTGGCAGACAAGGTCATCAGCCTTTGATAACAGGATGTTCAGAGGTTAAAGGTTTTTGACGATCCCAACTATTTCCGGAATGGACCAGCCAGAAGGAGGGAATCATGAAATACGGCGCCCGCAACCGAATTCGCGCAAAGGTTTCATTCGATTTTCCGGTTCAAAGAATTAAAAAAGGCGTTCATTCCGGTTAAATGCAAACCGATTCCGCTGCCCGTATCAAGCAGTGCTTCCGCCGCGCCTGGTCCGTAACCGCTGGGAAAAGCGATCATGGCGGAGACCGAATCCCTGGAGCGATTGATTACGGCGATCCGGGACGATACATGAAAAATGGGGCCTTGAAAAAACCAGGGAGTGAAGCCCGATGACGAGAACAGATCCAGTTCGGTGATTTGCTCGAAAAGCGCCGGAATGGCCTTGCCTGCCAATCCAAAAAGTGCCCATGCATCCGTGATATCCGTGTAGGATGCGTCATCGGGAAGCTCAGGGGCGTCCCCCGCGCAAATATGCCAGATGCCGATTTGGGTTCTGTTCATGCGAAACATGCAGCGGTCATTTTGAATACGGCATTCCCCGGGTTTTGACGGGATGATTTCCCCTTTGTCAGCGAAGGCACAGAGATCTTTGCTCTGAAAATCCCATTTAGCCAAATGGCTCAGGTCGGTCAGTGTCGGACCCGTTTTTTGCGATTCATCTTCATGTTCGAGGACAACCTTAAAGCCATTGATCCGGCGGACTTTTTGCGGTCGACCTTTAAGCGTCACCGGAGACTGTCTATACAAAGTATCGGTATGGTATTGCATGGGTCACATTTTCATCCGCTTGCTTTCGGGGTCATAGAATGGGGTGGGAACGACAGTGGCGGTGAGAAGCTTACCGCCGCAATTGTCTTCGAATATATTCAATCGGATGCCATTGTCAGATAATGACGAATCTACCAATGCCAAGCCGATAGACTTTTCCAACGCAACACTGTGGCGGGCGGTACAGACATACCCCAATATTTTGTCATCAACGATGAGTGCGCCGTCTTTTGGCGTACGTTCGCCGGGATTCATTTCAAAACCGGCCAGTTTAAGGCGGCCTTTCTGGTATTCGGTCTGTTCAAGGGCATAAGCGCCGATGGTGTTTGCTTCGGTTTTGTGACGATGCCACAAACGTCCTAAGCCCAGATCATGAAGGGTCGTACGAATTTCAGTTTCCTGGCCGATAATCACATGCCCTTTTTCCATCCGCAATGCGTTCTGGGCCTCGAGCCCGAAGATTTCCAGGCCGAATTCTTTGCCTGCCACAAGCAAATGGGACCAGATTGCCGACATCCATGATGCGGGTACATGAAGTTCATACGACAACTCTCCGACAAAACCCAAGCGCAGGGCTCGGACCGGAATGATGTTTAAAAGCGTGAATTCGCGGTACCCCATAAATGGAAAATTTGAATTGGAAATATCTTCATCGGTCAGTTTCTGTAAAACTTTCCGTGCATATGGTCCGGCCAGGTTCACGGCGCCGTAGGCATCCGTCAGGTTGATGAGGTGAAAAGACCAGTTGTCATAGCGGGTGTGATAGCGAAACCATTCAATCGTCATATCGGCCCGGCCCGTAGAAGTGGTAAAATAATAATCGTTCGCGCCACGCATAACGACAACCCCGTCGTCAATAAGGCATCCATCTTCATTACACATGGCGGAGTATGTAAGTTTGCCGCCGGACACCTTAGACATATCCCCCGCATATATCCGCTGGAGCGCCTTAAGTGCATCGCGGCCGAAAAGCCTGAACTTGCCTAAAGTGGACACATCGATAATGCCTGCCCGGTGCCGCACCGCTTCGATCTCGTTTCGGGCGGCAACGTCCTGTGACATAAAACGCGCCCGCTGCCACGCGCCCACGCGGCGAAAAATGGCTCCCGCTTGTGCCAGAAGACGGTGCACAGGTGTTTGTTTGACGATATCCATGTTCTTGCCTGCGTATGTGGCCAGTAGGGTCGGGTATAAAGGCGGACGAACCCTTGTCGGCAGGATTTTTTCAGGTGAAATTGCTTTATACTGGGCGATCACGAGCGGCAGGTTATGACCTGAAATTCCCCCCTGGCCGGGGCCTGTCCCCGCCGCTGTAAACCGTTTGTTAAGCTCGGCCGAGTCAAACCCCATGCGACAGGCTTGATCAATGTGCTTAATGGTGACATCTTCATCAAGGCAAACAAAGCGACGTCGAACTTTTACGGGCGCCTGAACCAGTTTGGACCCCCTTGGAGGAAGAGGCAAACCGGACAATTCTTCCTGCAAAGCCTTTATGCGCTTTTCTGCGGAAAAACCGGATGTTTTCGCAGCTTGAAGCCCTGCAAGTTCTCCTGAGATTTCAATCGCCCGGGGGTTATGGTGCCCCAACAGGCGTCCGGCGGCAAAAATGTTGTGGGGATAGGTCTTGGGAAGGTAAAAGCCGGTATGAAAATCATAGGCCATTTTAGCGCCGGCCAGTGCCAAAGGACCCGTGCACGGGGTCAGGCCGGCTGAAGCTACCAGCAAATCGCATTCCATATTACGATGCCGGGCGCCTTCCAGGGTGCTGATGCGAACCCGGTTTACCTGTCTGGCGCCGTATGCCTTGGAAACTACCCAGCCCCTTAGAAGCGGGATTCCCCTGCTTTCCAGCGAAGCGACCAACTCCGGATCCTGTCCGTCCGGACGCGAATCAGCGACACAGATGAGATGGACTCCCAGGTCATTCAGATCGATGGCGGCTTCCAAGCCGAGATCGTGTTCGATACTGAATACGGCGTTCTTTCCCGGCAGAATGCCGTAGCTGTGCGCCAGTCGATGGGCGCAGCCGATCTGCATGATCTGGGGACGATCGTTGTTATCGAAAATCAGGGGGCGTTCGATGCAGCCGGTGGCAACCACCGTAGCTTTTGCCCGTATTGAAATGTAACGTTCATCAAACACTTCGGTTTCGATCCGTTTCTGGACGGATGTAATCTGATTGTCGCCATAGAGACCGGTCATGAAGGTATAGGGGAATACGCGGATGTTGTCTTGTTTTGAAATTGTTGCTGCCAGCATCCGGGCCTTTTTGTAAAGGGGTATTTGCGAGGTGTACCGGGTCGTCCGATAATCGAAGCTCCCGCCCAACCAGGGACGGGCTTCGATCAGAACCACACGCAGCCCCTGTTGCGAGGCGGTCAGCGCAGCGGACATCCCCGCCGGTCCGCCGCCAATGACGCAGACTTCCGTGTTGAGATAGAGCTCCTCAAAGCGACCCTTCATTTGAAAGCCGGCGCCGATTGCGCCGATACCGGCAGTCTTGCGAATGCGTTGCATAAAAACAGGCCAGAGGGTATAGGGTTTGTGGAAATGTCGATAATAAAAGCCCGCCGGCATGGCCCAGTCCAGGTAGTCAATAAACCCCATCAAATCCCGTTCCGGAGAGCCTTTGACATTTTGAGGCTTAATGATCATCCCCTCCCGCAGAAGGGTATATTCCGTATTTACATTCGGTACGCCATCGATTTCCATGAGGTTGTTGGAAGATTCGCCGTCCAAACTATACAACCCTCGCGGCCGATGATATTTCATGCTGCGGGAAAATATTCGAAACCCATTGGAATAAAGCGCAGTGGCAATGGTATCTCCCTGGACACCTTCATACCGTTTGTCTTTATAAGTCAGTCCGAGTGTATGTTGCGGACGGATGCGAAGGGTAGGGAGATGGGTTAGACGATTTGCCCTGTTGCGGTTCATTCGTTTTCCCTTGAAGATTTAATTTCGCGATTTGCCAGGGTGTCACGCCGAATGGTGAACCATTGGCCGCACCCCCTGCGATGGGACCACCATTCCGTCTGAACGCCTCCGGTATTCCTGCGCAGGTGGACATAATCGCACCACTTCTCAGGCGTCAAGGATTCCTGAGCGGGTCTTGGCCCCTGCTCTTCTCCGCCAAAAACAAATTCATACCCGTTGCGTTCACCGCATATCGGGCATGTAATTTTCAGCGACACGGCGTCATACCTCCCTATGAGTTTTTATTGGCTTTATGCGAATTGATCGAAACAGGATCAGTTCCAGGGCCCGTAAAATACGGGCGCAGCAATCTCGCCGATCATACGGTAATTTTCATACCGCTTTAGCGTAAAGGGCTTTAGAATCTCAGGACAGCATTCCGAAGCGATATACCGAGCCAGGTATTTTCCGGTAACCGGTGCGGATTTGAATCCGAAATACCCCCAGCCGCAATCCATATAATAGCCGTGGATGGGATCATTGCCGTCAATAATCGGCGCCATATCCGGCGTCATGTCCGCCAACCCGCCCCAGCTGCGCATGAATTTTGCGCCTTTGAGGCAGGGTAAAAGCTCAGTGAGGGCTTGCGCCTGCTGCTTGATATAATGGGCGGTTGTCTGGTTGGTGTAATTGGGCCACGGATCCATGTGCGCACCGGAGGCGATTTCACCTTTTAAGGTTTGATTGGCGTAGCAATGATAAGCCCCTGAAGATACCACATGGTTGAGAATCGGTTTCAATGGCTGGGTGACCATCGCCTGGATCGACAGGACATGGATCGGCAGGCGGATGCCGACCATTGCCGAAACCAGGGTTGAATAGGCGCCGGACGCATTCAGCACCCGGGGAGTGAAAATTTTACCTTTATTCGTTTCCACGAAAGCCATCTTCCGGTTTTCGATGCCGATGCCGGTTACTTCCGTTCCCTGGCTGATGTGTATGCCGAGTTTGGATACCCCCTTGGCCAACCCCCAAACCACCGCATCATGCCTGATAATGCCACCGGGAGGGTGGTACATCCCGCCCATCACGGGAAAGCGCGGGCGATCGGATATGTCTAAGGCCGGCACCAGTTCTTTGCATTCCTTAACACTGACCATCTGGCTGTCAATTCCATGAAATTGCGCCGTGGCAACCTGGAGCCTTAAAGCGTTCAAGGCGGCTTCGCTATGGGCAAGGTTGAGGTTGCCGCAGTTAAAAAACATCAGGTTGAAATCAAGTTCTTTGGTCAGTCGGGGCCATAATTTCAAACCTTCATCATATAATCTGATATTTTCCTGGGTGCGTTGGTTGGCCCGCACGATAGCGGTATTGCGGCCGGATCCGCCGAAGCCGATGTGGTGCTTTTCCAGGATCGCCACGTTGACCATGCCATGGTCTTTGGCCAGGTAATAGGCCGTGGCCAGCCCGTGCAACCCTCCGCCGATGATGACAAGATCATAAGACGATTTTAAAGCTGATTCCGACCACAGACGTTTGTATTTCAAAAACATGAAGGAATCTGTTCCTGTTTGTTATAATTATGAATGGGTCATCATCTTTATGGAAAATTTGATTTGAAACAAAATATAATATTATATTTTATGCAAAACTGTTGATACCCATAAAATACCCGATTTTTGCTGGAATTTAAACTATAATATATATAATAACTTGTTTTCTTGATATATAATTTATATTGACATAGATATTAGTATCGTATATTTATTTTGCATGCAATGTATTTTTTGAGTTTAAATAAATTTATTACTTTTTGTAAAATATATTAAAATGGAAAAGTTGCGATGTTGATGAATTTTACTCCCGAAATTGATCGGGCCCAATTTGCAGAAAAATTCGGCGCTAAAAATCTTCGCGGGTTTTCATACGCTCTTAATGAGAAAATCGACCTGTACACGGCAGGCTTGGGCAAGCTTTTGTCGCCACGATTGGATTACCGGAAATTAACGATTGACGCTGCGGAGAACGGAACCCTTAGATTAAAAGGCGGTATTGAATTTAACAGCAGGAAACTGTCGAAAGCGATGAGCCGCTGTGTTGAGGCGGTCTGCTTCATTGCCACAATCGGGGATGGAATCGAGAATGAAATAAACCGTCTGACAGACCAAAACCGGCTTTCGGATGCGTTTATTAACGATACCATGGGTTCCCTGCTGGTGGAGGGGCTGGTCAACCAGTTTCATCAGGAAATGCAAAGCCGGTATCGGCAGGAGGGGAGATCAACCTCGCTTCGATTCAGCCCCGGTTACTGTGACTGGTCCATTGAGGAGCAAAAAAAATTATTTGATTTGTTTGATGAAGATTTACTCGATGTCGAACTCAGCGATACATGCTTAATGTCGCCCCGCAAGTCCATTTCCGGGGTATTCGGAATTTCATCGAATGCGTGCAGCAGATGGGTGTCGACATACAATCCCTGCCGGGATTGTTCAAAGAAGAACTGTAGCGAGAGAAGAACATAACCGTGAGATTCACAAAAAACATGGCAATTATAGAAAAGGATTTTTTATGGCTGTTCGAAAAGGGTTGAGTGGCGGGCAATATACCCCGCTGAATAAGGAAGATATTGTCAGAATTCATGAGACCAGTTTGAAGGTTTTTGACGAGGTGGGAATTAAGGTAAACTGTCCTGAAGCGGTGGAGCTGTTTCGGCAGGCGGATGCAATTGTTGACGAATCCACAAATATCGTCAGAATTCCCAGAGACCTGGCCCTTTCCTTAATTCGAAAGGCTCCGCCGGTGATTACTCTGTGCGGGAGAGATCCTGAAGGGGTGCATGATTGTGAAATCGGCGGCCGACGCGTTTATTTGGGTACGGGCGGCACGGCGTTGAACGTCCAAGAGCCCGGCGCCGAAGAAACCCGGCGGTCCGAGCTCAAGGACGTCATGAACATGGCCCGTATGGTAGACGCGCTGGAAAATATCCATTTCTACATGTTAAATGTATATCCCAATGATCTGCCGGGTGAAAACGTGGACGTGAATCGTTTCGGCGCGGCGCTAAACCGGACGCAAAAGCATGTCATGGGAGGTGTCTACTCGGTTGAGGGCGTTAGAAACGTCATTAAAATGGCCCAAATCATAGCCGGGTCGCCTGAAAAATTAAAAAAACGGCCGTTTATTTCCATGGTTGCCTGTATCATCAGTCCGTTCGTTATTGATGAGACCTACGGGCGTTTGGCCATTGAAGTCGCAAAACACGGCATCCCCCTCGTTGTTCCGGCTGAACCGTTATGCGGCGCAACGGCGCCCGTAACCCTGGCCGGGAATCTGGTTGTGCTCAACGTGGATACGCTCAGCGGCATCATGCTGTCCCAGCTGGTCAATCCCGGCACACCGGTTTTGTACGGCTGTGTAGCTTCCATTACCGACATGCGCAACATGAAGTACCTGGCGGGCGCCGTTGAAATGGGATTGATCAACGCAGCCGCAGCCCAACTGGCCCAGTTTTACAATATACCCATTTATGCGACTGCCGGCATGTCCGACTCGAAAGTCAATGACGTTCAGGCGGGATATGAATCCGCCCTCACCAGCCTGATGGTCGCTCTGGCAGGCGGAAATATTATTCACGACGCGGCTGGATTTATTGAATTCTGCATGACTGCTTCCTATGACAAGCTGGTCATCGACGATGAAATCATCGGCATGGTTATGCGGGCGGTGGATGGCATTGTGGTGAATGATGAAACCCTCGCGTTTGATTTGATTAAAAAAATTGGGCCGGGCGGACATTTTGTCTCTTCACGCCATACCCGTCGATATATGCGCGCGGAACAGTATGTGCCCCGGCTGAGCAATCGGGACGACCGCGATAAATGGCTGGCCGAAGGGGCGGCAGACGCTCTTGCGCGAGCAAGCATAAAAGCAAAACAGATTCTTTCCGAACCCCTTAAATCCTATATACCCGAAAAAACGCGCGAGCTTCTTCTAAAAGAAATTAAGGGGATTCAGCCGGGTATCATGCAATAAGGAAAAGATGGTGAAAGACAACAAATGATTATCGTCGGAGAAAATATCAACGGAACGATTCCCGAGGTGAAAAATATCATAATGGTCCGGGACCGGGAGGGCCTCCTGCAACTGGCGAAAAGGCAGGTTGCAGCCGGTTCCACTTTTATCGATGTGAACGTTGGAACGGGAATCGGCTCCCGGCAGGATGAACTTGCCGCGATGCAGTGGAGCATTGACGCAATCCAGAAAGAAATGGAAATTCCCATATGTATCGACAGCGCGGATCCGTTAATCATTGAAAAAGGGCTGGAGATCAGAAAGGGCGGCCGATCGCTGATCAATTCGGTAAAAGCGGATGATGTAAATTTATGGAAAATTGTGCGCCTGGCCATACAATATGACGCCCGGCTCGTCGGACTGGCGATGAACGAAACCGGCATTCCTGAAACGGAGAGTGAACGGCTCGAGGCATGCCGAAAAATTGCCGGGGTATGCGAGGAAATCGGCTTTCCTATGGAAAAAGTTTATTTCGATCCACTGGTAATGCCTGTCAGTGCGGATTCCGTCCAGGGATTGGTGACCCTTAAAACCATTTCTGCGATAAAACGGGAATTCCCGGATGCAAATACCATTATGGGGCTTTCAAACATATCTTACGGGTTGCCGGGCCGCAGTCGGGTGAACGCAGCTTTTCTGCATATGGCGGTATATGCAGGGTTGGCTGCCGCCATACTCAATCCATTGGATCAGGAAGTCATGTCGGCGGTAAAAACCGCTTGCGCCCTAACCGGCCAGGACCGTCATTTCAGGCGCTATTTGCGTTCTTTTCGCACGCCAGCAAAGGAGAAATCAGAGCAATGAACGAACAGGAAATCTTGAAAAAAATATCATTTAATGTGCTTCAAGGCCGATTCCGGTCCGAAGACGATGGGATTGACGAGGGGCTTGAAGGGCGGCCGGGCGTAGAGGACCTGATTAAAAAAGGGATTGCTGAAGGCGTATCTCCGAAAAAAATAGTTGTAAATGCCTTAACGCCGGCGATGGACAGCGTCGGAAAAAAATTTGAATCCGGAGAATATCTTATTCCGGACATGCTTGCGTCAGCGGAGTGCGTCGGCGGGGCCATGGAGATACTGAAACCCTTTCTGATCAAAGACGGGGTGGAAAGCAAGGGAAAGTTCCTTATAGCTACGGTGGCCGGTGATCTTCATGATATCGGTAAAAATATTGTCTCCATTATTTTAAAAGGGGAAGGGTACGAACTCATTGATTTGGGAACGGATGTACCCACCGACAAAATCGTTGCAGCTGCAAAGGAGCACCAGGTCCAATTTCTCGGATTGTCCGCGCTGCTTACGACGACCATGCGGTCAATGGATGAAGTCATCCGGAAATTAACAGAAACGGGAATTCGGGACCATGTCAAGGTCCTCATCGGGGGGGCGCCGACATCCCATGAGTTTGCCGATAAAATCGGGGCGGACGTCTACTGCAGTGATGCGTTTAAAGCCGTGGAATATCTCAAACTGGTTCGGTCTGCTTAGTATTTTAAAAATCCAACCTGAATTTATGGAATGGTTTACGCTGGGGAGGGGTGTGTGAATCAACAGCAAATCGAGGTTTCAAGATCAAGTCTTGGTAATAACGTTGTGGATATGCTTATGCAGGTTCATCAGGATGCAATATGGATTCTTGAAAACCTCGGCGTGGGCTGCCGGCATCCTGGAATACAGGGTGCTTTTCAGCAGCATGAAAGTACGGGCAAGGCCATTATGTATGAAAACCGGATATATGTCACGTCCGATCTCATAACGGCCTGTTTGGAAAAAGTCCCGAAAGTCCAAGATTTTTTTGTTCCCCGGGAGAGCTTTTTAATCGGTGGAACAGCCCCTTATGTTTATGATGATGTAAAAGGCATTGGGGGAATATCCCCGACCAGTGGATTGGTAGAACAAATCGCGCGATTTGCCCAGAACCATGATGTTGTGGCCGGCATGGGAAGAGGAATCAAGCTTAAAAATGAAGTCGAGCAGATGAGCATCATGGCGGAAAACTGTAATAAGCCGCTCTACTTTGCTGTCACATCGGATGCCGCGCTGGAAAGAGCGGTTGAAATTTATAATCAAAGAAAGAACATCATGATTGTGTTCTGTCTTACACGCCCGCCGCTGGAGGTAAATGAGAATTTTTCCGACGATTTTGTAAAAGTCGCGAGGGCGGGGTTGCCGGTATTCATATCGGCCATGCCCATGGCGGGAATCAGCGCGCCCTACAGCTTTGAAGGTGTTCTGGCAATGACGCATGCCGAAGTGCTTTTCGGTATTTGCGCAGCGCAACTGCTAAACCCCGGCATTACCAGCATTCATGCCGGATTCCCTACCATTGCGGACCCCCGTATCGAATACAATCCGAATTATGGCTTGGTGAGCCATAATTTGCTCAATATACTCATGTCTCACCTGAACCTGATGCTGGATCTGCCTACCTGTCAGAGCGCCGGGACGACCCATGAGGAGCATCTTACCGAACGCGCTTATGCGGACGCCGGAATGGGGCAGGCGCTATGCAAAAAATACGGTTTTCATATGATCCGCCACCCCTTTGCATTCTTAAGATATTTAATCGACTTTTCGTATGCCAAAATGGAACAAGCGGTCCGCATCTGTGAGGAAGTTACCGCGGACGAGGCGCCGGAAGTTGAGATGCCTGTTTATGATGAAAGGGGTATGGAATCGATTCAGCGTGTGGGGTTGGGCATGTATATCGATGATCCGCTGACAACAGCCAATTTCGGGAGAATATTCGTTCGCTGAAATGAAATTGACTATTCTGGGATCAGGGGGGTGCATGACCATCCCCAAGCCGTTATGCCAGTGTAGTATCTGCCGGGAGGCGCGGGACAAGGGAATCCCTTATTCCAGGACAGGGCCGGCAGCCTTTATTCACGATATTCATCTTCTAATTGATACGCCTGCTGAAATCGCTTTCCAGTTAAACCGGGAAAGGATCGATCGAATTGATTATGTGATGTTCACCCATTTGGACCCGGATCATGTGGAAGGCATCCGGGTTCTTGAACAGATCACTTTGGACTTTCGCAGGTGGCGACCATATCCTGAAAAACAAATTGCTTTAGTTGCACCCGGTCCCTTGTTGGCGGAATTTAAAAAACTGCAGACGGTTTACGGGCCCTTAATCGATTATTATTTAGACCGGGGATTTATTAAGCCCGTTGAATTGGAGCGGGAAGCAAGAATGGGTGCTGTCACTATCAAATCGGTTCAGATCGATCGTAAAGATGAATTGTCTTTTGTCTATGTTTTTGAAGCAGGTCGCCAAAAAGTTGTTTATGCGCCCTGTGACATTAAACCCTTTCCCGAAGACAATGCTACGTTAAAAGGGGCGGATATGCTGTTTATCCAGCCCGGAATTTTTACAGACGGATTAAAACACGGATTTGTTTATCCGCACGACCATATATCGCGCGAGACGATTTATACTTTTGAAGAAACACTTGCGCTGGCTGTAAGGATTGAAGCGAAAAATGTCATCTTTATACACCTCGAAGAATACTGGAACCGAAGTTACGATGACTATCTCCAGTTAGAGTCGGCGGGTGATCAATTTAAATTTGCATATGATGGCATGGAAATTCACATTTAAAATAATTTGACAGCAACGGAGGTAACAGATGGCAAGTATTGCCGGGATCATATCAAAACATGGGAAGATCGATTACAACAGCACCAAACAACTCGGCAGGATGTTGAAGCTCATGAGACACAGAGGACCGGATAACACCGTTATCCGCACCCTTACGGACGACAGAGGTGCATTGGGGGCGAATGAAGTCAATCTGATTCCGAAGACCACCTATACCACCTCGATGAATGAAACCCCGTATATCTTATTTGACGGCGAACTATTTAATGAGCGCACCGGCGGGCAATGTGATGTCGAACTGTTCAGGGAATATTATGAGAAACATGATAGTGATTGCTTTAAATACTTAAACGGAAGTTTTTCCTGCGCAATTGTTGAAAAAGATGAGGAGGTAATCCTTGCAAGGGATCATGTGGGGGCCAGGCCGCTTTTTTTCGGCTCCGACAACGGCGCGTTTTACTTCAGCTCCGAAATGAAAGGGTTAAAGGACCATATCCAGTTTGATATCCAGGAATTGCCGCCCGGATGCATATACAGCACAAAAAAAGGGATGAAAAAATTTGAACCTTTCCAGCCGCAGCTCCCCGAAATCGGGGATATCGGGCAGACCGCAAATATACTGAGAGATCTTTTAATTGATGCGGTGAAAATACGGATGGACGGCGTGGGGGCAGTATCTCTCAGCGGCGGATTGGACAGTTCCATTATTGCCGCAATCGCCAAAGAATTTAATCCTCATATCAAACTGGTAACCGGTGCGGTCAAAAATGCACCCGGCCCCGATTTGGAAAATGCCAAGTTAATGGCCGAGTACCTGGGTTTGGAACACCATATTTATATGATTACGGAAGAAGATATTAAGACTTATATTTCAGATGCGGTATGGCATCTGGAAAGTTTTGATGAAGACTGTATTTCCGGTATTATTTCGAATTTTTATGTGTCTCGCAAAGTCAAGGAATTTACCAATCTGGTCTTTGTGGGAGAAGGCGCGGACGAGCTTTTCGGGGGGTACCGGATGGTATTGAAAAATCCAAAAGTCAAAAGTGAAGAACAGAGAGATCGACTGGCCCAGAAATTACTTGAAATCGCTTATAACACCGCGCTCAGAAGACTGGATCGGGCTTGGATGGCCAATAGCGTGGTTTATCAGGCGCCGTTTCTGGATACCCGCATCGTGGCATTTAGCCGGAAAATTCCGATGAAATGGAAGATATACGGCGATAAGCAGGTCGAAAAATTTATCCTGAGAGAAGCCTTTCGAGACATGCTGCCGGAGAAAATTGCAAATCGCGAAAAGTTGAGATTTGCCATGGGAACAGGGATGGATGACGTAATGGATGACATCATTTCCGGAATCATCAATCCCGATGAAATCAAGTACCGGCCCAAAGCCGCATATGGCCTGCCCTTTGCCTCGTTCAAGGAACTTTATTATTATGACGAATTTTTACAGCAATTTCCTCCCGCTTATGAAAAGCAGACGGTTCGCTGGGACCCGTTCAAATAAAAAAGGGGTAACGAGAAATTAAGGAAAAAATAAAAAAAGATGAATGATATTGACAAAGCATGGCTTGAAAGAATCCACCGGGAGGCCTTAATCGTCCTTGAGGAAGTCGGCGTCAGGTGCATCAATCCGACAATCAGGGAAATTTTTGAAAGTACCGGTCTCGCGGCCTTTGATGAAACAACCGGACACTTGCATGTTTTGCCTCCCCTTGTGGATCAGGCGCTCACCACGGCGCCCAAGAGAGTGCAGTTTTGCATACCTGAAAATGCATTTGGCGTCGGCGGAACCGCGCCGTTTGTATACAACGATGATACCGGTGAACTGGAATCGCCGACCCTTGAGCACATCGCCCGTATTGCAAAAATAGTAAATGATACAGATGTCATTGCGTTCATGGCTCGGGGTGTTCTGGTTCCCAAACGGGAGGTCGATGTCATGAACACCATCATCGAAAACTGTCATAAGCCCATTTATGTGGCGGCGGTAACCGATGAGGGGATTACCCGCGCCGATGAGATCCACAAAAAAAGGGGTAAAATAACCGTACAGTTTTCAATCATTAACAGCCCGCTGAATATTATTGAAAGCATGATCCCTCCGTTTTTAGCGGTCGTTAAAAAAGGAATACCGGTTTACGTGTCAACCATGCCGATGGCTGGATTGTCGGGGCCATACAGCATGTCGGGCCTGATCACCCTTACCCACGCCGAGGCCTTGTTCGGCATTGCCCTGGCCCAGCTTGTCAACCCTGGAATTATGGCGGTTCATGCCGGCCTCCCTTCCATCGCCAACATTGGTAAAAAATATGCCGTGGATCTCGGGTTGGTCTCTCACAACATCGCCAACCTGCTGATGGAAAAGGTCAACAAGATGCTGGACATTCCATCCATCCAGACCGCCTGCACTACCAGTCAGGACCATCCCAACAAAAGGGCCGAGGAAGATGCGGTGGCAGGGTATGCAATCATGAAAAAGCAGGGATTTCATCAGATGCGGCATGCGTTCGGGTTTTTAAAGGAGCTTATATCGTTTTCAATATCCAAGCTGCAGCGCCATATTGAATTATGTCGTGAAACAACGCCCGACCAGGCACCGGAATTTAATATCGACTCTTATGATAATGAGGGGCTTGATGTTATCAGACGAAACGGGAGTATGGCTAATTATATGAGGGATGACCACACCCTTAAACATACGGGTAGGGCCTTTTTAAATTAACCGGCAACAGGGACGACAGGTATGAAGGTTGCTGTTTATCAGACAGAACCGACCCTTCTGGAGGTTCAGACGAATCTGGAAGAGGTTATTGATAAAATCCATCACGGGAGGGAAGCGGGCGTGCATTTGAGCGTCTTTCCGGAGCTTGCCCTGACCGGGTATTTTGTTGGTCCAAGATACCCTGACGCCGCGCTGAGGATGGATTCAAAGGAAATAAAGCGTTTGGCCGAAGCAACCAAAGGGACCGGTGCGATTGTGGGGTTTATTGAAGAATCACATTCTATGAATTTCTATAATTCAGCCCTGGTAGCCATCGATGGCACGGCCTTGTTTGCCTATCGCAAGCTGAATTTGCCGAACTATGGTGTGTTTGAAGAGCGAAAATGCTTCTCGAACGGCAAACAGGTTAAGGTATTTCAGTATCAGGGGCTGAACCTGGCAGTTTTTATCTGCAACGACCTCTGGCACCCCTCCCTGCCGTATCTTGCGGTTTGTCAGAAAGCCGATGCGTTTATCACAATTATCAATTCAACCGAAGGCGCCTTGTCGGATGAATTCAGTAATATTGAAAGCTGGGAAATCATAACAAAGTTTTATGCGCGCGTTTTTGGAATTTATGTCATTTGCGCCAGCAGGGTCGGTAAGGAATCGATGAACAGCTGGGAAATCCAAGTTCCGGAAACGGTTCGCGGGTTGTTTTCAAATGACCCCGGTACGGTTTCGACACAAAAACGAGAGTATCGATTCTGGGGCGGCAGTGAAATAATCAATCCATACGGAAAGCAGGTCTATAAAGCCGCCTATGATGAACCCGATGAAATTATCGGTAATATTGAAAGAGATGTTTTGCGCAAAAAAAAGATTATGCTGCCTTACTTAAGAAATGATGATCCCTATTTCACCCATAGGGAACTCAGCCGGATACTATTCAGGAAAAATTGACGGGAAGTGCATGGTTTTGGCGGTTACCGTCGCCAAATATTGAAACTAAGTGAATAAATCCGTTCTTTGTGTTACTATTCCGTCAATAATCTTTGGCAGGTTTAATTGATAAACAATAATTCAGATAGGATTTCCGGCTGAATGCATCTTAAAGACCAAACAATGACCAACGAAGTTTTGATTGCCCTCAGGAGAATCATCCAGGCTATTGATCTTTACTCACGATCGCTTGTAAAAGAGCACGGCATTACCGGCCCGCAACTGGTTATCCTGCAGGTGCTTTCCAGAAACAATGAAATGTCCGTGGGTGAATTGGCAAAGGCAATCAGTTTGGGCCAGGCGACAGTTACGGGCATCCTGGATCGGCTTGAGAAACGGGGACTTATCATCAGACGCAAGGATGATAACGATAAACGCAAGGTGCTCATCTCACCTACAGAAGAAAGCAAAAAAGTGGTTGCCGTGAAGCCCTCGGCACTTCAACAAACGTTTGTCGGTCAGTTTGAAAAGCTTCAGGATTGGGAAAAGATCATGATACTTGCGGTTCTTCAGAGAATTGTCGCAATGATGGATGCAAAATCCATTGAAGCCTATCCGATCCTGACAACCCATACGTTTGAAAATCTGGATGAACCGGAAAGGGATATTGACGGTGAAGTCGAAAAAAAATGAAGATATATGTTTTGATGAAAAAAATGGAACTTCAGAAATTGAAATTGCCATAAAAACGGTGCGTTCCTTAAATGGTGTTGCGGGACTGGTGAAAGCGCAGGGAAATGATAAACAGAAAAAATTTGATTTGGAAATGGCGGAAGGGACCGTTCAAACCATAAAAAGTCATTACGTCAAAGGGATGGTCTTGAAAAAAATAGAAGAAGTAAAAAAACTTATTTTTTAAGACAAGCGGTTTCGATAGTCTTCGTATCGGAACCTGCGGACGATGCGGATGTTGCCGGCGCTGTCGGCAACGGCAATGGCGGGGAGGCGGACGCCGTTGAAGGTGTTGTTTTTGACCATGGTGTAATGGGCCATGTCCTGAAAGACCAGTTTCGATCCGACCCTGAGGGGTTCGGGAAAGGCATAATCCCCGATGACATCCCCGGCCAGGCAGGTCATTCCTCCCAGGCGATAGGTGTGGGAATAATCCCCCGGTTTTCCAGCCCCCGTAATTTCCGGCCGGTAGGGCATTTCGAGCACATCCGGCATATGGGCTGCGGCCGAAGTGTCGAGGATGGCGATATCCTTCTCGTTGTGAATGATATCAAGGACCGATGCCACCAGGACGCCGGCGTTTAAGGCGACAGCCTCGCCCGGCTCCAGATACACCGCAAGGGGGTGGCGGGCTTTGAATTCGCTGATGAGCCGGCACAGAAGCTCCACGTCATAATCCCTGCGGGTAATATGGTGGCCTCCACCGAAATTGACCCAGTCCATATCGGTTAACAATTCGCCGAACTTTTTTTCAAAAACAGGCAGAGTCCGATTTAATGCATCGGCATTAAGCTCGCAAAGGGTGTGAAAGTGCAGCCCGCTGATACCGGCCAAATCCTGCCCCTTAAAATTTTCCTGCGTAATGCCGAGTCGGGAGCAGGGTCCGCAGGGGTCATAAATGGGTACGCTAACTTCGGAATGCTCCGGATTGACGCGCAGGCCGCACCGGATCAGTTTTTTACTCTCCTGGATGACCGGTTTGAACCGGTTCCACTGGGAGAAAGAATTAAATACGATGTGATCGCTGTATCCCAGCAGTTCTTTAAATTCATGCTCCGGGTAAGCCGGTGCGCAGACATGCACTTCCCGGCCGAACTCCTCAAAACCCAGCCGGGCTTCATCCAATGAGCTTGCCGTTGTTCCGTGGAGGTACTTTCGGATCAGCGGAAAAACGCTGAACATGGCAAACCCCTTGAGGGCCATGATGATTTTACAACCGGTTTTTTTCTGAACGGAATCGAGGATCTTTAAATTGCGTTCAAGGGCGGCCTCGTCGAGAACATAACAGGGCGTCGGGAGGGTATGGATATCGAAGTTCATGCTAAAAACGTTTCCGTCCAGGGAAGCCCGTATTCTCCCAGCTTTTGCATAAACGGGGCCGGGTCGAATTCCTCCACATTGAATACCCCTTTTCCTCTCCAGGCGCCGGTCAGCATCATCATGGCGCCGATCATGGCCGGAACGCCGGTGGTGTAGGAGACGGCCTGGGCCTGAATTTCTTTATAGGCGGCCGCATGGTCGCAGATATTATAAATATAGTATGTTAACGGTTTTCCCGCCTTGGTCCCTTCAATCATACAGCCGATGTTGGTTTTGCCTTTGTAATTTTTCCCAAGGGAAGAGGGGTCCGGCAGAAGCGCTTTTAAAAATTTCAAGGGTACGATGTCGCACCCCTCAAAATGGACCGGATCAATGCGGGTCATGCCGACATTTTCAAGGACCCGCAGATGGGTCAGATACGCTTCCGAAAAGGTCATCCAGAAACGGATGCGCTTTAAGGTCGGTATGTTTTTAACCAGCGATTCGAGTTCCTCGTGATACATGAGATACATCTCGCGCGGACCGATTTCAGGAAAATCAAAAGATTTATGTACCGACAAGGGGTCGGTTTCAATCCAGCGGCCGTTTTCATAATATTTGCCGCGGGCCGACACTTCCCGGATATTGATTTCAGGGTTAAAGTTGGTGGCAAAGGGGTGGCCGTGGTCGCCGGCATTGCAATCCATGATGTCCACCGCGTGGATTTCATCAAAATGGGTTTTCAGGGCGTGCGCACAGAAAACATTGGTTACCCCCGGATCAAAGCCGCAGCCCAGCAGCGCCATGATGCCCCGCTCCTTAAATCTGTCGTGGTAATCCCACTGCCACTTGTAGCAGAATCTGGCTTCATCCGGAGGTTCGTAATTGGCCGTATCGAGATAATCGATTCCGGACTGGAGACAGGCGTCCATGATCGTGAGATCCTGATACGGGAGCGCCACATTGACGACCAGATCCGGTGAAAATCGGTTGAACAGGGAAACCAGTTCGGCCGGATTGTCCGCGTCCACCTGAACAGTGATAATCGGCCGTTTTATTTGATTTTTTATTTTTTCGCATTTTTCGATGGTGCGGCTGGCGAGAATAATGTCGGAAAAGACTTCGGGCGCCTGGGCACATTTATGGGTGACGACGCTTCCCACCCCCCCCGCACCGATGATTAAAATTCTGCTCATTTTTCCAATCCTTTTTGGGTTGAAATTCCGTCCATGCCGATCAGAAGGGTGTCTGTCTGTACAATAACAATAGAAAATATAAAAACTTAGAGGCTCTGTCAATCATGAAAGTCTTTAAAGAAGGCAAGCATGCATCCGGCAGAGGCAATCGGCCCGCGATGAAAAGTTTTGACAATCGGATTAACCCCATATAAAACTCCTTTGACTAACAGAGACCGGTCAATTTTCCGGGATACCCGAATAAATGAATACCTGCCAAGGAGGAGTGTGAATGAGTTGCAAAAGCTGCATGACCAGAGAGGATGTTTTACGGTTTGTCAACGATAAGAACGTCAGTTTTATTCAGTTCTGGTTCACGGATGTTCTGGGAATGCTGAAAAGCTTTGCCGTTACACCGACCGAGCTGGAAACCGGCATGACCGAAGGGATGGGGTTTGACGGCTCCTCCATTGAAGGCTTTGCCCGCATTGAAGAAAGCGACATGATCGCCATGCCTGACCCGAGCACATTTCAGTTGCTGCCGTGGCGGCCGGACGACCGGCCGGTGGCCAGAATGTTTTGCGACATTATGAACCCGGATCTTACCCCGTACGAGGGCGACCCGCGCTATGTTCTCAAGCGCCTGTTACAGAAAATAGCGGAAAAAGGGTATACCTTTTACGTGGGGCCGGAACTGGAGTATTTTTATTTCAAAAGCGATGAGAAACCCGAGGGGATTGATACCGGCGGGTATTTTGACAGCCGCCCGCTGGACAAGGCCTCGGATCTGAGACGGGAAACCATTTTTGCCTTGCAGAAAATAGGGATTCAGGTGGAATACAGTCACCATGAAGTGGCCCCGAGCCAGCAGGAAATAGACCTGCGGTACGGCGAAGCGCTGCAGATGTCCGACAAGACTATGACCTATCGGATCGTAGTTAAAGAAATCGCCCGGAAGCACGGTTGTTACGCAACCTTTATGCCCAAGCCGATTTTCGGTGAAAACGGCAGCGGCATGCACGTCCACCAGTCCCTGTTTAAAGGGGCAAAAAATCTGTTTCATGATGCCGACGATCCCTATCATTTGTCCAAAATGGCCAAGGGATACATCGCCGGTATCATCAAGCATGCCCGTGAAATTATCGCCGTCACCAGCCAGTGGGTTAACTCCTATAAGCGTCTGGTCCCAGGATTTGAAGCGCCGGTATACATTTCATGGGCCAGGCGCAACCGTTCGGCCATGATCCGGGTTCCCATGTACAAACCCGGCAAGGAACTGGCCACCCGGATCGAATTCCGCGCACCGGATCCGGCCTGCAACCCCTACCTGGCGTTTGCCGTCATGCTGGCGGCCGGATTAAAAGGGATTGAGAATGAGTATGAACTGCCCGCGCCGATTGAGGAAGACATCTACAGCATGAGTGAAAAAGACAAAAAAAAGAGAAGAATCAAAACCCTTCCGGGAAATCTGTATGAAGCGATTCTGGAAGTTGAAAAATCAAAAATTGTCAGGGAAGCGCTGGGAGAACATATATTCAACAAGTTTGTGGAAAACAAGAAAATTGAATGGGACCGGTATCGCACCCACGTCAGCCAGTATGAGATCGATAAATATCTGCGGATTACATGAGGCCTTTGCATAACGCCCCCTTTCCCTCAATTTCAGCGTCAGGCCTAAATTTTAATCCTCGAAATACTTCGTGTATTCCTGTGGTTAAAATTTTCGCCTTCCTTGAACTTGAGTGAAACCGGGTATTCTTTAATGGCCTCACTTTACAGCCAAACAACAATAAAAATGTCTGACGGAAACAAAACTGAGGATAGCAGCAGCCATTTCCGGCTGCGAAGCTGCATCCTGAAAACGCTTTATGAGCTGTTCCGGAAATTCCCCTATGCCCAGACAGAGCC
>ENA-OSEO01001964-OSEO01001964.1-sediment-metagenome-genome-assembly--contig:-NODE-1964-length-32453-cov-6.626668_pt1 | contig 32453 bp, 33 predicted proteins | sample MGYA00237883_ERZ534232 | MGnify/ENA metagenome assembly ERZ534232 | reverse complement strand
TTTGGCGTAGAAGAGTTCGGAGCGCCACTTTTTACCCCCCAGTGACGTGTCTGATGCCAGAGCGGCTACAGGGGCTCCCAACTTTAGTTGGGAGCCCTCTTTTGCTTTATCAGGGGTTCGAAAAGCTCGTTCGCGGCCACCTCCGCGTTGGCAAGGCCAGTCGCAGGGCCGCCGATTCTGCCATCGCAAAGCCAGTCTATTCGCGCGGGGCATCCTCAGTGCTGCTGGGAGTCTCGTCAGGCGACGGCATACTCAAGATGGTAACCGGACTGTCAGCCCGAACCGTGCCAGGCTCCAGGATACGTACGAAAATCCCCTCGCGAGGCATGACGCAATCGCCTGCGAGTTCATAGATGGCGCAATGCTCGTGACAGATCTTGCCGATCTGTGTGACCTCGGCCAGCGCAGTGCCGAGGCGCATCTGCGTGCCGACGGGTAGTTCGTAGAGCACCAGGCCTTCGGTGGTGATGTTCTCAGCGAAACTGCCGGGCTTGACCTTGAGACCCTTGGCCTGCATTTTCGCTATGCTCTCCATGGCCAGCAGGGACACCTGTCGGTGCCAATCCCCGGCGTGGGCATCGCCCTCTATTCCCCAGTTGACCCGCAGCACGGCTTCATCAACCGGACGCTTGGGCATCCCTGTGCGCTTGCTCGTGCAGACTGCAACGACGCGACCTTCTTTGTTCATATCTCACTCCAGGATAATGTCACCGCTCTTGCCACCGGTCTTGCGAACAAGGCGAATCTCGCCGATACGCATGCGGCGGTCCACGGCTTTGCACATGTCATAGATCGTCAGGGCCGCCACGCTGACGGCCGTGAGGGCCTCCATCTCGACGCCCGTAGGTCCGGTGCAGCGTGCGGTTGCCGAGACGAGGACGGCGGAGATCGCGGTGTCCAACTCAAAGTCTACTGTGACCTGCGAGAGCGGCAGCGGATGGCAAAGCGGGATCAGATCCGGCGTGCGCTTGGCCGCCATAATACCGGCGACGCGAGCCACCGCCAGCACATCGCCCTTGGGCATGCCTCCCTCGCTGATCAGGCTCAGGGTCTCGGGCGCCATGGCGATCTGCCCGCGAGCAATGGCCTCGCGCACGGTGTCGGGCTTGTTTCCGACATCGACCATGCGCGCCTTGCCCTGCTCGTCCAGGTGGGTCAGTTCCATCGCTTAGCCTCCAATCCGGGACATCTGATGTGCTGTGGTGGTTATGGCGCTATCGAGATGGTGACAGGCGGGTTTGTGATTCAGTGCCTCCTGCCAGATCTGTGCCAGCGCGGCATCTTCCGCCCCTGTTCTTAGGGGCGCGCGCAGGTCGTACTCCAGGTCACTGAACAGGCAGGGGACGAGCTTGCCGTCCGAGGTCAACCGCATGCGATTGCACGTCTGGCAAAAGTGGTGGCTGAGGGCACTGATCAAACCCACGGTGCCAGCCGCGCCCGGCAGGCGCCAGGTTCGTGCCGGGCCAAAGCCAGCCAGGTCGGCGGGCTCCAGGGTCCCCAGGGCCGCTTCGATGCGCTGGCGCGTCTGATCGGAGGAGACGTATGCGCTCCGCGCTTCTTCGGCCTGTTCCCCAAGGGGCATGTACTCGATAAAGCGCACATGCCAGGGGGCCTCCAGCGTTCGGTGGGCAAATGCGACGACCTCGTCGTCGTTGACACCCTGCATGACGACCATATTGATCTTGACGGGCGCCAGCCCACTGGCAAAGGCTGCGTCGATGCCCGCGAGAGCATCTTCCAGGTGACCGCGGCGGGTAATCGCCGCGTATCGCTCGGGTTTCAGGCTGTCCAGGCTGATGTTGACGCGGTCGAGACCGGCCCCGACGAGCGCCGCTGCCATCTGGGCCAGCGCGACGCCATTGGTCGTCATGGTGATCGACTCGATGCCCTCGATGGCCCGTATTTGCGACACGAGGTCCACGATGCCCTTACGCACCAGGGGCTCTCCGCCGGTTAGCCTGACATTGCGAATGCCCATGCTGACGCCGATGCGCACCAGGTAGGCGATCTCTTCCAGTCTGAGCACGTCGTCATGAGAGAGCGCCGCCACGCCCTCTTCAGGCATGCAATACACGCAGCGCAAGTTGCAGCGGTCCGTCACGGACACGCGCAGGTAGCTGATCTCGCGGTTGTAACTATCCAGCACCGATGGGCTCATGGCGCGATATCCTGTTCGGGCTCGTCGATCAGGACTGCGGTGACGCTGGCGCCCTCTGGCAGGTCACCGGTGCCCCTGGGAATGCGCAACAGGGCGTTGGCGCCCACCAGCGACAGCAAGCGCGAAGAAGCCTGGGATCCGGTAGTGCGCGCCCACCAGGTCCCCTCTGAAAGCGCGATATGGGCGCGCTGGAACTCGAGACGGGCCTCCTCGTGACGGATGGCATGCGCCAGGCGCACCTGTCGCTCCGGGCGCCACCTCGCCTTGCGATGCGCCATCGCCCGCAGCACCGGACGAATCTCCATCTCGAACCCAACGAGCGTCGACACCGGGTTGCCCGGCAGGCCGATCACCGGTGTTCCAGAAACCGTGGCAAAGGTCAGCGGCAGCCCGGGCTTGACGGCCACGCGGCCAAAGTGGACGGTGCCCAGTTCCTCGAGGACGGGCTTGACCAGATCGTGCGTGCCCATCGAGACACCGCCGGTTGAGATCACCAGGTCCGCATCCTGCACCGCCTCAAGGAGGGCAGCACGCAGAGCGGATCGGGTATCCGCGATCCGTGCGAGTCGCCTGGCTTGCGCACCAATAGCGCGAATGGCCGCCGCCAGCACATAAGAGTTGCTGTCCCTGATCTGTCCCGGCTGGAGAGCCTGACCCTGAGGCACCAGCTCATCTCCGGTGGCGAGGATGGCCACACGGGGTGATGGATAGATCGCGGGATCGCTCACGCCCAGGGCGGCAAGCAGGCCGATCTCGGCTGCTCCGAGCACCGAATCTGACTGCAGGACTGTCTGCCCGCGGGCAACGTCAGACCCTGCGGGTCTGATGTTCAACCCAACACGGGGCTCCAGTTCCGAGTGCATCCAGCCCTGGTCTTCGCGCGTGAATTCGACGGGGATGACGGCGTCGGCCCCTCCCGGAAGCAGCGCACCCGTCATGATACGCATGCATTCGCCGGGCGCGAGATGGCGCTCATCGGTGTGGCCAGCCTGTCGCTCACCCAGCATGCGTCGTGGCAATTTGCCATCTGCGGCGATTACGGCGTACCCATCCATCGTGGAGGCGTCAAAGGTCGGCACGGCCTCGGCAGCGATGATATCCTCTGCCAGCACAGCGCCAATCTCTACCTCGTCCAGCGGTGTCCGTCGCGCCGGCAGGGGTCGGATCCTGGCCTCGAGGAAGGCCATCGCTTCCTCGAAGGGGATCATCGGGTACTCGCTTTGGGTCTTGAATGTGGTCATATCGTCCCCGGTGTCTCTATCTCAGGCTGATCACCTGTACAGGGCTGCCTGCTTCCAGATGGTCAACGTTCTCAGGGATAATCGCCAGTCCGTCGGCCTGCACCATCGAGTTCAAGATGCCCGAGCCCTGATCACCGGTCAGGCTGGCGACCGGGCCGTCGGGGCCTTCAGCCAGGGTCACTCGCAGGTAGTGCCGGCGCCCATCTTTCCGCTCAATGGCCTCGGCCAGTCGGGCCTGGATGGTTGGGAGGTGGAACGGATTCAAGCCGTTCATGTGCCGTATCGCGGGCACGCCGAACAGCATCATGCCGAGCATGGCAGCCACAGGGTTCCCTGGCAGTGCCAGCAGGGGCGTCGAGCCTATCGTGCCAAAAGCTAACGGACGACCGGGCTTCATATTGACCCACCAGAAATCCAGAGACCCCTCCGCGGACAAGACCTGTTTCACCAGGTCAAAGTCGCCGACAGAGACGCCACCAGAAGTCACGATCAGGTCGGCTTTGAGTTCCAACGCTCTGCCGATCCTGTCTTGCAGGGCCGATTCCTGATCGGGAGCGATCTCGAGGATCAGTGGCTCACCGCCCGCCTGAATGATCTGCGCTGCGTTCGTGTAGCTATTGATATTCCGGATCTTGCCCGGTTGCGCAGGAGCATCGATGGGCAGGATCTCGTCTCCCGTGGCCAATACCGCGATCCGTGGCCGGCGGTGCACAGTGACGGTGGGCCTGCCCAGCGAGGCCAGCATGCCGATCTCCGCAGGGCCCAGCTGTACGCCCGCCCGCAAGACGGCCTGACCTGCTTGCACGTCCTCGCCGGCGCGGCGGATGTCTGCACCAGGGCGTGGACGACGCATCGTCCGCATCGTGGCACCATCTGTCTCGGCGTCCTCAAAGCGTATCACCGTGTCCGCACCAGTGGGCACAGGAGCGCCTGTCATGATCCGTAACGCCTCACCGGGGCCAAGGACGCCTGGCCAGATGCTTCCGGCGGGCACCTCACCGATAACTCGGAGCGTGGCGCCGTCGTCCGCGAGATCGGCGTGACGCACGGCATAGCCATCCATGGCGGAATTGTCGTGCGGCGGAATAGGCGCGTCAGCAATAACATCGTAGACGAGACCGCGCCCCAACGCCTCGAGAATGGGCACCGTCTCAGGGTCCGTCGGAGAAAAGAGAGCCAGAATGCGTGTCTGGGCTTGTTCGACGCTGAGCACCGGATAGCGACTACGGTCGGCCATCACCGGTCCCCTCGTGCTCGAGGTCGGTACCCTGCGCCATCTGCAGCGCGTGCGCCAGTACCGGCCTGAGAATGGCGACGCCATCTTTGACTGCGCCGCGGCTACCGGCCAGATTGATGATCAGGCACTTGCCCCGGAGGCCGGCAACGCCCCGCGACAAGATGGCTCTGGGGGTACTGTCGTAGCCTTTCCAGCGCAAGAGCTCAGCGATGCCGGCCATCTCGCGGTCGATCACGGCCAGCGTGGCCTCGGGTGTGTGGTCGCGCGGAGCCGCGCCGGTGCCCCCTGTGGTGACGATCAGGTCGATCTCTTTTCCGTCCGCCAGTGCGGAGAGCTCAGCCCGGATCATCTCGGGTTCATCGGGGATGATCCTCTGCACCAGCACCTGTGCGCCCATCTCGGCCAGTCCCTCTGCAAGCAGGGGGCCGCTGGTATCATTGCGATCGCCGCGATAACCCTTATCGCTGATCGTCAACACGGCAGTATTGAATCTCAATTGTACCCTCCAACAAAAAAACAGCCGGCCTCCATGCCTGGAGCGCCGGATCTGTAGATGCCGGTTGACGCTCTCCTTTCCAAGCATGGGAGGCGAGGGGGTTTCCCCCCTGACCCTTACTGCTCCTACGGAGCAGACGATCGCATGCCATGGGCAAACGCCGTTAGGCATTGCGATTCGGAGACAGCGTATTGAACTCGTATAGTATACCACAGGTTGCCGGATCGGTGTGACGGCGATATTCTGCCGCAGGGGTGGCGTGTGGCGAAACAGATCCGGTGCGATCGGACCGCTTTTCGCAACCGCCAGTGTTTTGACACAGGGATGGCCGGTAACTATAATCTCGTACGACCTTAACTACTGAAGAGAGCGATATGCTAGCGTATAATGTCGCACAGCTGCTCAAGGAGGGGGTTGGGGCCTCGCGCCAACGGGCGCTGTCCGGCAATCTCTCTCAGATCGATGAGCTCAATCCTGGGCCAGTGGACGTAAACGGCGATGTGACGCTGGTACGCACACCATCCGGAGTCCTGGTCCTCGGTCGCGCGGAGATGACGCTGCAGGTCGCTTGCCGCCGTTGTCTGGAGTCTGTGACACGGAACGTGTCGCTGGATATCGAGGAGGAATTTGTGCCGTCGATTGACGTTGTCACCGGCAGGCCCATTCCAGTGGATGCGGACACGACTCCTGAGCTGGTGATAGATGAGAGGCACATCCTCGATCTGACAGAGGCACTCTGGCAGTACGCGGTTGCCGAGACGATGCGTCCGGTGTATTGCTCCAGTGACTGCAAGGGACTGTGCCCACAGTGTGGTGCAAACCTGAACTTGGGGCGCTGTGGTTGTGATACCCAGCAGATTGATCCGCGCCTGGCCTTGTTGGCACAGCTGTTGGGATCATCTGAGCTTGAAGATAAGACTGAACAAGGGGAAGAAGAATGACACCGCTACCGAAAAGAAAACACTCTCATGGTCGGACGCGGAGACGCCGAGCCCACGACCATCTGACAGTTGTGAACCTGGTCGAGTGCCCGTCGTGCCACGCCATGCGGCTGCCGCATACGGTGTGCTCAGCATGTGGCTCTTATCGCGGCAAGGTCGTTCTGTCGAATCAGAGCTGACCCTAACGCCAATCAATCAACGGGCCGATCGAGGTGCTGACCCTCGCGGCCCGTTTGTTGGCTTGAGGGGTGGTGATCGCCAGACTATGGGGAGGGAAAATGGTAGAAGGCAAACTGGGTACGGTGCGCATCTCGCCGCAGGTGCTGGCCACCATCGCACGCCTGACGACGCTCGCGGTTCCGGGGGTCGCCAGTCTACACCATGATTTCTCCACTGACGTCGATCGTCTCTTTCGCGGTAAAGGCGGCGGCGGCGGGGTGAGTGTCCAGGTCGTTGACGGCGCCGTTCGTGTGGATGTGGGCATCGTGGCTGAAAAGGACACGAATCTCTACGACCTCGGCCTGGAGATCCAGGCTCAGGTTTCGCGAGCGATCAAGGACATGGTCGGCATGCCCGTGCTGGCTGTGAACGTCCACGTGGCCAATGTTGCGATGGGAATCACCCCAGAGTGACGTACCCGGGCGGGCGAAAAAAGTGAAACCACGACGAAGAGCACGCATTATCGTGCTTCAGGTGCTTTTCGAGGTCGATCTGACCGGTCACAATCCGGCAATCGCACTGGAAGAACGGCTGGTGGAGCAGGAACTGCCTGCTTCCGGGGAGGCCTTCTGCCGGCGCCTGCTGGCAGACTCGCTGGCGCATCGCGAAACGTTGGATGCCATTATCCAGCAGATCGCGCCAGAGTGGCCCCTGAACCAGATGGCCCCGGTCGATCGCAACGTCTTGCGCCTCGCATCGCAGGAACTGCTTTATGGCACCGACACCCCGCCCAAGGTGGCCATTAATGAGGCTGTTGAGGTCGCCAAGCTCTTTGGCAGTGAAAGTTCCGGGCGCTTTATCAACGGCGTTCTGGGCACGCTGCTTACTCAGCGACAGTCGTTGTTGTCTGCCTATCACATCGCGCCTGTGCTGCCAGACCCTGAAGTAGAGGCGCCCTAGATCGTGCGGCGCAGGGCAGTGTTATGCAAGGAGGCTTGCACTCGCTATGTTTGGTATTGGTATGACAGAGTTGGTCGTAATCCTGGTCCTGGCCGCGCTGGTGGTTGGACCAGAGGAGATGATCCAGTTCGCCGGCCAGATGGGGCGCTGGCTGGCCAGGTTCCGGCGCGAAACAGAGGGCGTTACTCGAGAGTTCAAGGAAGCCTTCAATCTGGAGCTACAGCCCTTTAACGAGATCAAGAGCGAGCTGACTTCGGATCTTCAGGAAGTCAAGGCTGTAAGGGACGATCTGGCGGCGATCGATTTTCCCGCTGAGATCGAGGGCAGGAGTCCGGCAACCACCCGGAGAGGGAACTGGAATCTTTCCGGAGCTGGCACGTCCACAGCTTCCAGCCAGCAGGCGACGCCTCAGGAGGCGCCTGCGCAAGTCGCGGCTGCTATGGATGCGCGCGGAGACGAGGTTGCTGCGGGAGAGTCTGAGGCCATGCTGCAGCCGAGGCCTGTTGCGGAAGCAGAGCCCGTGGTCATCGACACATCTCCCGATGCTGAGCCCATCAGCATCGGCGTCGCTGAGCTGGTCCCTGAGGATGCCGAGGTGGAACCGACGATCATCGGTGAGCCACTGTGGGTCGACGCCCCCGAGGAGGCGGTTGTGGTTGAGACTGTCTCGGACAGCACCGGTCGCAAACCGGATGGTGATGAGGGTCGGGAGGCCGCTGACGCGGAGGAGGTGGCATGACAACCTACACCGATCGCGAACTGACCATCATGGAGCACCTGGCCGAGTTACGAGATCGGCTGGTGTGGGCGGTGCTGGCGCTGGTGATAGGCACCGCGGTGGGCACCATCTTTACCCAGAATGTGCTCCAGATTCTGATCATGCCCCTCGGGAACAAAGTTCCCCAGACGATCGCACCTACAGAGTCGATCATGGTGTACTTTAGGATCGCTCTGATCCTGGGTGTCACCATCGCAATGCCCGTGATCGTGTATGAGATCATTCGCTTTCTGCTTCCCGGATTGCTGCCGCACGAGCGCAAGTACCTCACGTTCCTGGTTCCCGGGGCGGGGGTGAGCTTTGCTGCGGGCGTCGCCTTTGCGGTCTTTGTAATGATGCCGGGTATGATCCAGTTCATGCAGGGCTTTTTGACCGAAGTCGTGGAGAATAACTGGACGCTCCAGAACTATGTGAACTTTATGACCTTTGTGATGTTCTGGATGGGCGTTCTATTTGAGATGCCGCTGGTGATCTTTTTCCTGGCCAAACTCGGTGTGGTGACCGTCCCGCAACTGCGCAAAGCGCGTCGCTGGGCCGTGATGGTGAGTGCGGTTGTCGCCGCGATTGTGACACCCACCCACGACCCGGTGAACATGCTCATTCTCATGTTTCCGCTGGTCATCCTCTACGAGCTTGGCATCCTGTTGGCGCACTTTGCCAAGCCGCGAGCGGATCAGAGCGCAGAGTCGATGATCGCGTAGGACACTGCTGTGATCAAGAAGGAGGCGCACACACGTGCGCCTCTTTTGGTCTCCTGGCCATCTCTGCGTGTCAGCCCAGGGCCTCGAGCACCTCGTCCACATGGCCTTCGACCGTGACCGTGGGGAACACCTTGATGATCTTGCCCTCTTCGTCGATCACGTAGGTGGAACGGATAATCCCAAAGGAGGACTTGCCAAACATCTCTTTCTCGCCCCAGGCACCATACATTTCTGCCACCACATGATCCGGGTCGCTCAAGAGGTAGAAGGGGAGTTCGTACTTGCCGCGGAACTGTTGATGGGACGCGACGCTATCGGGACTGACGCCGATCACGACGGCGCCTTTCATCGAAATCGCTGCGTTTTCATCCCTGAAACTGCACGCCTCTTTTGTGCAGCCCGGTGTGTTGTCCTTTGGGTAAAAGTACAGCACCACTTTCTTGCCGCGGAAATCACTGAGAGATACCGTTCCGCCCTGGTCAGATTCGAGCGTAAAGTCGGGAGCCAGCGTATTTTTCTCAAGCATGGGACACCTCCAAATTCATCTCCATAATTATACAATAGATGATAGAGTTTGTCAAGAATGGATGGGCTTGACGGCTCATGCACACCGATTGTGGCTGTGCGGCCGCGAGGGTACAATGCCCTGAGGTTCTGGAGGAGGTCGGCCAATGTCCAGGCGGTTTGTTTCTGTCGGTGCCATCGCTGGCATACCTGTACGCCTGGATCTGACCTGGTTTCTCTTGATAGCGGGCATGGTTTGGGCTTTGCCGAGGCTATACCTGCAAGACGCTCTGCCCGCTGATGCATTGCCCTTTCGCTGGCTCGTGGCATTGCTCATTGCGCTCATCTTTGCTGGAGCTGTCCTCATTCACGAACTGGCCCATGCGGCCGCTGCCAGGGCAGTCCACCTGAACACTCAGCACATCACGCTCTCCCTTTTCGGGGGCGGGCTGAGCTTGCTCGAGGAACGTGAGACGCCGGGCCAGGAGTTGCTCATCTCGCTGGCGGGGCCGAGCACCACACTGCTGCTGGGTCTCATCTTTGGGGGCATTCACAGGCTCTCAAACCCTGTTCTCCCGGTGATCGCCGTGTCAGCACGCGTTCTGTCGTTTATGTGCATCGCGCTGGGGGCCTTTAACCTGCTTCCGGCCTTGCCTCTGGATGGCGGGCAGGCACTCAGCGCCCTGTTCTGGTTTCTGTCCGGGGACCGCAATGGGGCTACGCGCTGGGCTGTACGGATCGGGCAGTTCATTGGTACCGCCTTGACAATCGCGGGCCTCGCAATGTGGCTCGTTCGCGATATCCGGGAGTGGGTGTGGGTCGCGATTGTTGGGCTCTCCGTGGAGGGTGGTTCACGGACTGCTCAGCGGCGGGCCAGCGCTCAACGGGCTCTTGAGGGGCAGGTCGCGGCTGATGCTATGCTGCGTGGATGCGTACCTCTGGATCCGCAACTGAATCTGGCCGCGCTCGATGATGTGCTGGCAGAGCACAGCGTGCCCTGTCTGATCGTGGGCGACGAGCGTGGCGTGTGTGGGATGCTTTCAGAGCGGCGTCTCCGGCGCGTGCCCCGCGAGCAGTGGGCAGATACCACGCTCGAGAGCGTCATGTTGCCGTTGACCGACCACAACAAGGTCCCGCCGGAGATGCCGCTCGTGAGGGTTCTCCAGAGGATGGCAGAGCAGAACCTTGAGGAACTGCCTGTCATGCGTGGTGGGACGCTGCTCGGCGTTGTGGAGCGACACGAGATTATGCGGCTCATCGAATCGCGCATCGCGTTAGGCATATAGACCAGAGAAAGGTCCCCTCTCATGGTGGCGGAGGGGGACCCACCCCCTCCGTCACCGCAGGACGGACTCTAGTCCAGTGCGCCTGTGTTGCCAGTATAGGCGATTCGGGGCAGTGGACGGTCTGCTGCCCAGGGGATCTCCCACGGCACTCCGGGCAAGAGATCGAAAATGTCGTCCGCGAGCGCCTGTTCCCCCGTGGGATCCAGGCATACCCCCCAGACGAATGTGGGGCAGCTGAATACGGCGCGCGCGCCCCGGCGCGTGACCCGTATCTCCGGCTGAGGCCAGGTTACATCCTTAAAGCGGGCGAGCAGCAGGCGGTTCTGCCGCACGCACACGCCGTCCACCCACAGGGTAGCAAAGGCACCGGACTGCTCGACGCCGATCTTGTGCCACTCATCCAGCGGAAACTGCGCCAGAAGCGTGGACACATTGGGCAGCAGTTCAGCCACTATCTCTTCCTGCATCGCAGACCCCCCGTCAAAGCGGAACAGCCCATAGCGCACGACGCCTTTCCACGGGGTGGCCAGTTCGTTGACACCATAGATGCTGACTGTGTCGCCGTCGATGGCCGCGATGATCTGCAGAGGCTCAAAAGCGCGGCGGACCGGGTGAAAAGCGAGTTTGCGACGCATGTAATAATCCACGATGGTCCAACCATGGGTCACCGGCCAGGAGTCGTTGTACATCCAGAAAATCGCGGAGGCAGTGCTGAACATGCGCCGGCGGTAGTTGTTGATGTATTCCACCAGGGCCTCCGACTGGAGCACGCCGCTGTAATACGCATAGTCGGGCAGCGTCATGGCGGCAGGATCCATGCCGAGCCACGTGCGGAACCAGGTTTCGTTGATGGATTTGCGTCCGGGACCACCGTCACCACAGGGGTTCGGGCCGAGGGCCAGCTCGTTGTCATGATACTCCCAGGAAGGTGAGAGATAGTAGCGCTCGTTCTCGGGCAAGAACTCTTTCAGAGTCTCGATGGACGAGGCGCCCAGCGCGCCGCCCTCGTTGGGGAAGCGGCTAACGTCGACGCGATAGGCCCAATAGTTCTCAAGATCGCCAAAGAGCGACACCTGCCAGGGGTGCTGGTCGCCCACCGTGGGGTCGTTGGGGTACTGGCCCTCCGGCGAATAAGGCGAGCTGGGCCAATAGGGGCGTGAAGGATCTTCGGCCTTGAGTATGCGCGGAATCTCCAGGTGATAGAGCGCATAGTCTGGATGGGCCTGGATGGTGTCATAGCCCCACGACCAGGCGCCCCACTCGATCTCGTTGTTGCCGCACCACACGATCAGGCTGGGATGAGGTGAGAGCTCGCGTGAGACGTACTGGATCTCTGTGCGGACATTGTTCAAGAAGGCAGGATCACCGGCAGGATACTGGGAGCAGGCGAAAATGCAGTCGTGCCAGACGAGCAGGCCCGCTTCGTCACACAGCCCCAGCAGATCGTGGTCCAGATAGCGTCCGCCACCCCAGACGCGCAGCGTGTTAAAGTTGGCTGCCAATGCTTCCCCAACCAGCCTGCTGTAACGCTCATGATCGACATCTGCCATCAGCATGTCGGCCGGTACCCAGTTGCCGCCCTTGGCGAAGATGCGTTTGCCATTGACCACCAGACAGAAATACTCGCCTCCGTCCGGGTGGGGAGACCTGTCGATGCTGATGGAGCGGATGCCCGTCCGGCGGGTGCAAGCATCCACTACACTGGCACCAATCGCGACCTGGGCGGTCACGTCGTACAGGGGTTGTTCGCCGTGCGGGCGTGGCCACCAGATGGCGGGATTCTGAATCGAGAGGGGGATTTCCTGCATCGACTCTCCGGGCGGCAGCGTCACCTGTACACGGCGGCTGGCGGTCCCCGGGCCGGTAACCTGTACAATCAGGGTCGCTTCCAGCGCGGTCTCGGACACGTTCTCCAGAAACAGTCGGGTCACCAGGCTGGCTGAGGTGTGGTCCTCAGAGAGCACGGGATAGACCGCCATCTGATCGATACGCGCGGTGTCCATCCATTCCAGGTGAACTGACCCCGAGATGCCCACGTTCACGAGCCGCGGGTTCCAGTCCCAGCCAAACTGGAACTGGGGCTTGCGCAGCCACATGCGCTTGTGTAACAGGCTATCGGGGTTGCCGGGCGTATAGCCCATTGCCGGACGTTCCCCCGCGCTATAGAGCCCGGACTCGACCGCCACGCTCAGCTGGTTCTCACCTGGGCGAAGGATGCCGGTGACATCGACGCGGCAGGGGTAAAAGGCGTTGGCATGGGTGCCGACCAGACAGTCGTTCAGATAGATCTCGGCGGCGAGGTCCAGTTCATCGAACACCAGCCAGCAGCGAGCGGCCTTCAGCGCCTCAGCGGGTGCCTCAAAGGTGCGCCGGTAGATCCAGAACTGCTCCTCAACCCAGCGCGCATCCAGCGCGTTCGTGCCTTTGCGGGGATCGGCGATGCGGCCCGCTCGCATCAAATCGAGGTGCACCTCTCCGGGGACGGTTGCCTCGATAAAGGGCCTCTCGTCCACATCCTCCAGGCAGTAGGTGCTCACCTCACCGCGTCGACCATCGGTACCCTTTAGCAACCAGGTTCCATCGAGACTGGCTCGCCCAAGCATATTCGGCTCCTTTCGTGCGCTCCATGGATGCGACCATCTGTGCGATTATGACGGGGGCCCATCGGGGCGTCAACCGCAGCTGCCCCGGAGCCCCGGCGTTTTTCTGTTTACTGCCCGCAGCGTACCGTGCTATGATGTTGTCGATTGTGTGGGAGGTGATCATGAAGATACTGGGACGGACGCAGCCGCTCGAACGGTATCCAGTGCTCCAGAGCCTGGAGGTCATCAAACGTCTGGGGTTTGACGGTGTGGAGGTCTGTCTGGAGACGGCGGAGATGGCCCCGGACACGCTCACACCGCAGCGTCTCGACTCTGTGCGCTGGCGTATCGAGGCCCTCGGTCTCCGACCCTGGTCGGTGGGTTACCACCGGGACTATATCTACGACGATCGCCAGCTCGAGCTTTCGCTCCTGGCCATCGAAGCTGCCCGCAGCCTGGGGAGCGAGATGCTGATCTTTTCGGGCACTACCGCTCGCGCGGGCGACGAGGCCGAATGGCAACGGATGCTCGAGCGTACTGCAATCCTGCTGGATGCGGCGGAAAAGCACGAGATCATCCTGGCGCAAGAGTTCGAGCCGGGGTTCATCGTTGGGTCGACCGAGCAGCTCTTGCGCCTGTTCGATGCATTGCCCAGCGATTATCTGGCAGCCAATGTGGACCTGGGACACCTGTTTCTGTGCGATCCCGACCCCCTGGCGTCCATCGCCGCAATCGGATCACGCATGGTGCATGGACACATCGAGAACATGGCCAGCGGGGTTCATGATCATCTTCTGCCGACCGAAGGGGATATGGATCTGCGGGAGTACATCGCGGCGCTGGAACGGATTGGCTTTGCCGGGGGCCTGGCGCTGGACCTGTACAAGCAGGACTATGAGGCGGTTGCGCCCGACCAAATTGCCTATCTGCGTTCGTTGATGTCATAGGGTAGGGACAAGTATATGCCAGATCAGGATCTGTACCCGCTGCTGTTTGAGCCTCAGTTGCGGCACTATGTCTGGGGCGGGCGAAATCTGGAGTCGATGTACGGCCGCAAGCTGCCACTCGGCCCCACCGCTGAGAGCTGGGAGATATCCGGCCATGCGGAGGCGCCCACCAGGGTGACCAACGGCGTCCATCAGGGGCTGTCGTTACCGGAACTCGTGCGCCTGCTGGGGCCGCGTCTGCTGGGCACGCGTACGGTGGCGCAATTGGGGGGTTCGCGGTTCCCCCTGCTGGTCAAACTTCTGGATGCGCACCGGGATCTCTCTGTACAGGTGCATCCCGATGATGGCTATGCCATGGAACACGAGCATGGTGAGCAGGGCAAGACCGAAGCGTGGTATGTGCTCGCCGCTGAGGAGGGCGCGCGACTGGTGTATGGCTTGCGCCCGGGAACGGATCGCGAGGCGATGGAGAAGGCGCTGGCGGAAGGGTCGGTGGTCGACCTCTTGAGCTACCTGCCCGTCAAGTCCGGAGATTGCGTCTTTGTGCCAGCGGGCACCGTGCACGCGGTGATGTCGGGGACTGTCGTGGCCGAGATTCAGCAGACTTCCGACGCCACTTACCGGCTCTACGACTGGGGCCGGCTGGGGAACGACGGCAAACCGCGGGAGCTGCATATTGCTCAGGCGTTGGACACGATCCGGTGGGATGCTCAGGGGCCCGGCATTGTTGCGCCGCGGGCGCTGGAGAGCGGCGAAGGCTTTGATCGCACGTGCCTGATTCACTGCCCGCAGTTCACCCTCGAAAAGATCGAACTGGAGGCCGGCGCAAGCTTTTCGGGATGTTGTGGCGGTGACACCTTTGAGATCTGGGGCTGCATCGAGGGTGCCGTGAGTTTGGGAGAGCACGGCGGCCCGAGGCTTGAAGCCGTGCAGTTCGCTCTGTTGCCGGCAGCGCTGGGGCCCTATCGCATAACGGCGGAATCGGGGGCCAGCCTGCTGCGCGCCTATGTGGGGTCCTGTGAAGAGTAGTTGAGGGGGCCAGGGATCCCGGCCCCCTCCAGTTTCGGCCCCTAATCAAAGAGGAACACTGTCCGGATGTTCCCCTCCACGCCCTTGTAGAGCCGGTCAAACACTGCCTGTCCATCCTCAATGCTGGCATACTCGCTGATAAAGGGCTCGATATTGAGCTTGCCTGATGCGATCAGCTCCACGCAGTCGGGGATTTCTCCGTTGTTCGCACAGACGCCGTAAAGCGTGATCTCGCGGCTTACCACACTTTGCAGGGCCATGCTGATCTGCGGTGCAACGTTTCCGATGAGCGTCACACTTCCACCCTTGCGGGTAATCTCCAGGGCGGTCTCAAAGGTCGCCTGTACGCCGACGGCCTCCAGTGCCGCATCAGCGCCTCTCGGGCCCGTGGCGGCCCGCAGCTGCTCCATCATGTCGGGTGCGTCGGCAGGTACAGTGACGTCAGCGCCCATGGTGCGCGCCATTTCCAGTCGCGATGGCGACAGATCCGTGACGATGAGTTTGCCTGCTCCCTTGAGCCGCATCGCCTGCAGTGCCACCAGGCCTACGCCGCCTGCGCCCACGATCACCACGGTATCGTTGAGCTTGAGCGGCGTGCGGTTGGCGGCGTGCACGCCGACCGAAGCGGTCTCGACGAGTGCAGCCTGGGCAAAGGTCAGGTTGTCGGGCATCTTGACGGCGATCCAGTAGGGGATCGTCACATATTCGGCCATTGCGCCATGCCGGCGGTAAGTGCCCTCCGATACGCCCACCACCTCGCGGTTGTCGCAAAGGTTTGGATGTCCGGTCTGGCAGAAATAGCACATGCGGCAGTAGATGGTAGAGTCGAAGGTCACGCGGTCACCGGGGCCGAAGCCAACCACCTTGTCTCCCACAGATTCCACGACGCCGGCGGCTTCGTGGCCCATGATGATCGGCGGCTGACGGCGGCCGGTCGAACCGGAATACCCCTTGATGTCGGACCCGCAGATCGCGCAGGCACGGACCCGGACGAGCAGGTCCTCCGGGCCTGCCTCGGGCTTGGGCCAGTCGGTGTACTCGAGAATATACGGTGCGGTATGAACCAGGGCTTTCATGCGTCCCCCTTTCAGGCTGATGGCTGGATTATCGATGCGCGGCCTGTGCCTGTCAATGGCAAGCGCAATCGTTGGCAGACGCCTGGACCGCGCGTTGCCAGACGTGTCTCGCTGTGATACAAGAGAGGCAGGTAATCTCTGGAGGTGGCCATGGGAATATCTGTGGGCATGGTGGGACTGGGGCAGTTTGGGCGAGAGTTTGTGTCGCTGTTCAAGCGACACCCCGGCGTGAGCAGGTTGGCTCTATGTGATATAGACCCGGAACGACTGGCAACAGTCGCCAGGGCACATGGCATCCACGAGTGTTATTCCAGCCTGGACGAGATCTGCCGAACTGACCTCGACGCCCTGGTGATCATCACACAACCCTGGCTACACTGGCAACAGGCGACCCAGGCGCTGGAAGCGGGCAAGCACGTGTACTCTGCGGTGCCGGCCGTCCACGGCGCTGACGGCGATCGGATACTGGAGCAGTGCGACCAGCTCGTGGACACCGTCCGGCGCACAGGACAGGTCTATATGCTCGGGGAGACGACCCTCTATCGGCGCGAGACGATGTATTGCCGGCACCGGGCGGCCGAGTCAGCGTTTGGCGCTCTTGTCTATGGCGAATGCGAGTACTGGCACGACATGAATAGCCCTGCAGCCAACCTGTATCGCGTCTACCGCAACCGGTGGGGGGACCAGTGGGGGCCCGATAAGCGAGGCTGTATCCCGATGCACTATCCCACGCATGCGACATCGAGCATGGTCGAGATCATGGGGGCTCACATGGTCAGCGTCTCTGCGCTGGGCTATGAGCGTGCTGACGAGGACTGGTTCATGCGCGGCACCTATTGGGACAATGTCTATGGCAACGAGGTGGCACTCTATCGTATGAGTAACGGCGCCACGGTGCGGCATGCCGAGTTTCGAAGGATCGGGCACCCGGAAAGGGAGTCGTTCAGGCTCTTTGGCACCGAAGCGAGCTTTGTGAACGATGTCTCAGGGGCGCGGTGGACGGACCGTAACGGCTGGACCCCACTCGAGCTTGACGTCAGCGAGCCGCTGCCCTCCGAACTGGCGAGCGATCCCAGCGGGCACGGGGGATCGCACGCCTATCTCGTTCACGAATACGTGTCGACGTGTCTGGAGCAACGCCTGCCTCGCTCCAATGTGTGGCAAGCGGTGCGTTACCTGGCGCCGGGCGTCGTGGCGCACCAGTCTGCCTTGCGTGACGGCGAGTTGCTACCGATCCCCGATTGGGGCGATGCGCCGGGCTGATATCAGGGTGCCGGGCGCGCTGCAGGCTCGCGAAAGGCCACACGCAGTTCCTGTGCCTCGATGGCTGCCCAGGCGGGCTCCAGCGCAGCGAGCACCTGTGGCAGGGTCAGGGTCCGCCGAAGGCTTCCCAATCGAACGTGGAGCTGGTCCCCATCTTTGCTGAGATCCACGGCGCCTGTCTCGACACCCGCCAGACGCAATATCAGCAGGTACTGACCGTTCCGCATCTCAAAGCGGAGCGGTTGCTCAGTAGATAACGACTGTCCGGGATCCAGATCATCATATAAATCCTGTGCCAGCTGCCGCAGCGCGTCGACTCCGACGACTTCGCGCCGTTTGAGTGAGACCTGAAAGACCGGCAGCGGGCCAAAGATCTTGATCACGTCATCGATGTATCCGGCCTGGTCGGTTTTCCAGTGTTCGAAAAACGGATCCTGGATGGCCGAGGGCAAGATCCGATTTACATAAAGACTGTCGACGCTGAGGCCAAAAAGACTCATATAGGTAAAGGCGCGCTGTGTCTCCTGAACCGAGAGTTGGTCGGGATTGAGCACCAGCCGCACCGATGTCCGTTCGCGATCGGTGAGTACCTCGCGCAGGTTGGCGATCTGGTCAAAGATCCCCTGGATCTGTGTCTGCACGATGGTCTCGCTCAAGGGCAGCTTGAGCGCCCTGGAGATCGAAGGCAGCAACAATCGCGTGGCACCTGAGGTAAGCCCCGCCAGATTGCGGGCGTAGAACTGCTGCAGGTCAGGTGCGCCCAGCAGGCGCATGGCCGCCCCTGTTGGGGCGCTATCCACGATCAGGACATCATAATCCCCTTGCTCCTGGTAGTGCCGGATGCGCACCAGCGCCAGCAACTCGTCCAGGCCAGGCAGGATAGCCAGTTCGCCCGCCACGGGAGCATCCACGCCCTGGTTCCGCAGGGTGTCGGCGATCCTGCGCTTGACGTTGCCCCAGTAGCGCTCGAGCTCCTGTCCGGTGTCCAGTTCGACGGCGCTGAGCTGCGTGCTGCGCACCGGTTGCGGCTCGTTGGAGAGCTCGACGTCCAGAGCATCCGCGAGGCTGTGCGCGGTGTCCGTACTGATCACCAGGGTACGGTGGCCAAGCTCCGCGCAGCGCAGGGCGGTGGCGGCGCTCAGCGTTGTCTTGCCCACGCCGCCCTTGCCGGTAAAGAGAATCGTGCGCACTCAGCTGGCCGTCATTTCCAGGCCGTCGATGGCCTTGAGCACGGCGGTCCGTCGCTCGTGTTCCAGCTCATAGGCTCGAATGGCCGCCAGCTCGTCCTTGCCAAGGGTTGCCAGACGTGCGATGACCTCATCGCTGCCGAGCGCGTCATAGTCCGAGATGGGCAGCACAGAGATGCTCTGCCGCGTCAGCGGAGCGGCAGCGGGCGCCTTGTGGCCCAGGATGTCCAGCACGGCACGGGTGAATGGGCCAGGCTTGTCAGCGGCCTCCATGCCGGCGCGATGCGCTGCCTCCAGCGTCCTGGTCACGGATCGGGCCGTGATGATCGCCAAACCGATACTGGTGAGAGCTACCTCTTCGATCGCCTTGCGCACGGGTTCCAGATCGATTTCCGGTACCTTGATGTCCTCCCGGTGCGGTCGTCGCAGTTCGAACTCGACAACGCGCTTGGCGTCGTTCAGGCCACCGGTCTCCATTGTCAGTGTCTGATCGTCCATGTTGCCTCCAATCGTACTATCACTTGCCTGTCCACTATACGTGCGGCTGATCGGGAGGTTGCATAGCTCTATCAGCCGTCACCTGAGATCGGGCTTGCGGGCAATCTTCCTCCAGCGGGCACCCGGAGCAAGAGGGCTGTGCGCGACAATGTGCTTTGCCGTGCTGGACGATCAAGGCGTGGTACTCGCCATACAGGGTCGCATCGTGCACAAGCCCGTCCACAAACCAGTCTTGCACGACCCTGTAGGGCGCATTACCCGCCCAGGCATGTCCCAGCCGCGTGAGCAGTCTGCGTGTGTACTTGTCGACGACAAAGGCCGGGCGACCAAAGACGTACAGTAGGATGCTGTCTGCGGTTTCGGGCCCGACCCCTTTGACCTGCAGTAATGCCGGGCCGAGCGTCTCGGTAGGCCAACGCATCAGGCCCTCTATGCCGCCACTTGTGCTCACGAAATGCAAGAGTGCTGTCAGGCGGTCGTACTTGACGTTGTGGAACCCCGCCGGTCGGATAGCCGCCTTGACCTCTTCTTGCGAATCCGATAGCAGCGCATCGAGTGTCAGCAGTTCGCTGGACTTTAGCCTGGCGATGGCGATGGCGACGTTATTCCAGGCCGTATTCTGGGTTAGCACGGCGCCCACCATGATCTCCAGTGGCGAGTCACCCGGCCACCAGTCCTGTGGGCCGTACGTCTCGATCAATGTCTTGTAGATCTGCTTGGCGGAATAGAGAGGGGCAGTCACATCTGGATCCTCAGGTTCGCTTCAGGGTGTTGGATAGTTGCACTATAGCCAAGACATTCGCCTCGACAAGGGAAGGTTGCGCGTCTTGAGGGCTCGCCAGAGGGGTTTGTTGGGTACGTGTGCCCTGTGGTATCATCGACTTGAGGTGCTGCCCAGGCCATGAACGGGAAACAGAATGAAGAGCTGAGCGCGCGCGAACTGGAGATACTGCAATTGGTGTCTACAGGGGCGACGAACCTGCAAGTGGCACGCACCCTTTTCATCAGCCCGAACACAGTCAAGACGCATCTCCGCAACATATTCTCAAAACTCAACGTCGAGTCGCGCACCGAGGCGACGTTGTACGCCGTGCAGCACGGGCTGGTCCAGGTGGACGGTTACGCGCCGCCCGAACCCGAGCCGACGGCCCCCGCAGAAGTAGCTCTCGCTGAGCTGCGAACGTCGTTCGAGGCGGCACAATCGGACCGGTCCTTTGTGGCTATGCGGGGCATGGTACTGCTGTTCGCAGTCGGGTTGTCCCTGCTGTTGATGCTCTGGCCTGCAGCTGGCAGGCGGGCCGCCCAACAGGCTCCCTCCGACCGCTTGATGGATGCGCCCGTGGCTGCCGCAGACGGGCCAAGGGCTGTCTCGGCGTCACGGTGGAGCGACCGTAGTCCGATGATCAGCCCAGTCGGTCGCTTTGCACTGGCGAATTCTCAGCCAACCGTCTATATCATCGGGGGATCGGGCCAGGCCGGGGTCACCGCCAGGGTACAGGTGTACAATCCCGTGGAGGATTCCTGGAGCACAGGCCCCGATAAACCCACCGCGGCAGCCAACATCGGTGCCGCCGTCATTGGCGAGTTGATCTATGTGCCCGGTGGGCTGGACGCCGGTGGCCGCGTGCTGGATGTACTGGAGATTCTGGACCCGGGTACGGGAGAGTGGCAGGTTGGCCCCATGCTGCCTGTTCCACTGTGCTCGTACGCCATTGCGGCCGATGCGGATGGGCTGTACCTGTTTGGGGGCTGGAACGGCGACAGATATGTCGATTCGGTGCTGTACTTGAACACTGCCACAGGTGTGTGGAGCCAGGTGGCCACAATGGATGTGCCCGTTGGATACGCGGCGGCCGCTGTCGCCGGTGATCGGATCCATGTTATCGGCGGCTACGATGGTGAGAAGGAGTATGCAACGCATGCAGCCTTCGACGCTGCTGCTGCTCGGCGAGGAGAGAACCCCTGGCAGGCGCTGGCGCCGATGCCGGAGGGGAGAGCCGGGCATGCCGTAACGTCTCTGCTGGGGCATCTGTATGTGCTGGGCGGGGGCTGGCAGCGGCCGTTGGACGATAATGCACGGTATGATGTTGCGAATGACTCCTGGAGCACGCTGCCCAGCCCCTTTGCGGGCGAGTGGCGCACGCTGGGCGCCGCGAGCATCGATACCAGCTCCGGTCTGTTTGTCTATGCGTTTGGTGGGTGGCATGGCGCCTATCTGGCGGATGTCCAGGCTTACCAGGCGTTCTACCGGCTCTATCTGCCCTAAAGAAGGGGGATGTCATGTCAGGCAACGAGGTCAGCATTCAGGCGGTATGGGTTGACGGACTAAAGTTCGAGGCGGTAGGCGCCGCCTCCAGGACGTCTTTTGTGATGGATGCGTCAGAGGACGCGGGAGGTTCTTCGGAGGGTGTCAGGCCGACAGAGGCCCTTCTCGCCGCTATGGCGGGCTGTAGTGGCATGGATATCATCCTGATGCTGCGCAAGATGAAGCAGGACGTGACGGGTCTGACCATCAATGTGACTGGCGTCAGGGCTGAAGACTATCCGCGTCCGGTCGAAAGCGTCACCGTAGAGTACATTCTCCGGGGCCATCAGATCTCGGAGAATTCTGTGGCCCGCGCGGTCAAGCTGTCCGAGACCAAGTACTGTGGTGTGATGGCGTCACTCAAGGCCCAAATCACGACGTCCTATGTGATAGAAGAGGGCTAGAGCCGCCACGCTGTGTCAGAGAGCGCCTCTGTGGTATACTGGCGGCTGCATTGGGGGGCGGCGCGATGGTGATTGGTTTGCTCACGGTCGAACTGCAGGTACCGGCCTCGCAGTCGCTCAAGAACAAGCGGCAGGTCACCCGATCGCTGGTGAGCCGGCTGCGTCAGGAGTTTAACATCTCCGTCGCCGAGGTGGACCACCAGGACAGCTGGCAGCTTTGCACGCTGGCTGTAGCCTGTGTCTCCGGTGATACATCGCAGGCGCAGCATTTGATGCAGCGCGTGGCGACGTACATCGAGGAGCACGCAGTTGACTATTATGTGCTCGAGGTGCAATCTGAGCTCTTGTAGCCTGGGGGTTTTTGGCGACACCCGGAGGACTTTATTGTGTTCTATGATATCGTAGCTGTTGCGCGTGACTGGTCCATTCTCATTCTGGCGCTGCCGGCATTGGTGCTGCTCGGCGTGCAGGTATTTATTCTATGGCACGTGACGCGCGCCCTAAGGTCGTTCAGCCCGCGCGTCAGGCCAGCGTTGCGCTCAGCAAGCAGTGCGGTGGCCCGGACTGCGGATGCCGTTGAGCAGACGCGCACCAAAGTGGAGCGCCCGGTGCTCCGGGCGCGAACTGTTCCGGCGCAGATCAGAGGCTTTACCCGGGCGCTCCGTAGCCCCAGGTACAGGAGGTGAGCTGTGCGTCGAGAGATTCGTCGTGCATTGGTTGGGGCTGCCGGAGGCGCAATCCTTGGTGCGATTGCTGCTGTGGCCTATACGCGGTTGGATGATACCCGCTCCAGCAAGTCCGGGATTCAACGGGCCGAAGCGGTGCCTGTCACCCTGCAGCAGTTGATGACCATCGGCATGCAGGTGGTGAATGTGATGCGCCAACTGCTGAGCCTTGCCTGAGAGGGCGTTACCGGTTTGTTTTCGGGTCGTGTACTGATTCACGACTCGCAGGGGTTGTGGCGCGATAGCGAGTGTTATTCAGCCTAGTTCAGTTTCGGGAGGTTCTGTGTACCGTATCCTGTCTAAAGAGACTTTGACGCCTGTTACTACAGAATACGTCATCGATGCCCCGGAGGTCGCCCGCAAGGCGCAGGCGGGGCAGTTTGTCATTGTAAGGGTACATGAGCGTGGCGAGCGCATTCCGCTCACGATCGCGGATAGCGATCGCGAGGCGGGCACCATCACGGTGGTGGCCCAGGAGATCGGTTCCACGACGCAGCGGATGAAAGAGTTGGAACCCGGGGATGCTCTTGCGAGCTTTACCGGCCCCCTGGGGCGTCCCACCGAGCTTGAGCAGTTCGGCACCGTCGTCCTCGTCGGCGGCGGTTTGGGTATTGCCGCGATTCATCCCATCTGCAGGGCTCTGCGTGAGGCGGGCAATTATGTCATTGGCATCATCGGTGCGCGCAGCGGCGATCTGCTCTTTTGGGAAGATCGCATGCGGAAGGTGACTGATGAGCTGATCGTGGTTACCGATGATGGCAGCTATGCGCGCAAGGCGCTGGTTACCGAGCCGCTCAAGGAGTTGATCGAGGCACGCCAGATCGACCGCGTCTGGGGGATTGGGCCGGCGATCATGATGAAATTCGTCGCGCTCACCACCAAGGCCTATGGGGTCAAGACCATCGTCAGCCTAAACTCGATTATGGTGGACGGGACCGGCATGTGTGGTGCCTGCAGAGTGTCGGTTGGAGGGCGCACCTATTTTGCCTGTGTCGATGGCCCCGAGTTTGACGGCCATCAGGTGGACTGGGATCTGCTGTTTAGCCGGCAGAGGTTCTATCTGGCCGAGGAAAAGCGCGCTCTGGAGCTGTTTCAGGAGGCGCATGAGAAGATGGCTGAGCAGGAGGACGCTCGATAATGGCAACCGGGACTCAGAAGGAAAATGCGCGTCATGCGATGCCGGCACAGGACCCCGCAGTTCGGGCGCACAACTTTGGCGAGGTGGCCCTGGGTTACGATATGGAGATGGCGGTTGAAGAGGCAAACCGTTGCATCCAGTGCCGGCGTCCCCTTTGCGTAACGGGTTGCCCGGTGCAGGTGCGGATACCAGAGTTTATCAAGGCACTGCGCGAAGGCGATATGTGGCAGGCGGTCGAGTATCTCAAAGACCACAACAGCCTGCCTGCGATATGCGGGCGCGTGTGTCCTCAGGAGACACAGTGCGAGGAGCTTTGTGTGCTGGGACGACGCGGTGAGTCCGTAGCGATCGGCCGGCTCGAGCGCTTTGTGGCCGATTGGGAGCGCGAGCAGGGTGTGCGCGTGCCGGAGACCGCCGCGGCCAACGGCATGCGCGTTGCGATCATCGGCTCAGGGCCAGCGGGACTGACGGCGGCTGGCGATCTCGCCAAGAAAGGGTACCGGGTCGAGATCCTCGAGGCGTTGCACGAATCAGGGGGTGTGCTCATCTATGGCATCCCCGAGTTCCGGCTACCCAAAGCCGTGGTGGCGGCAGAGATCGACTATCTGCGCCAACTGGGCGTGACGATTACGCACAACATTGTGGTCGGCAAGCTGTACACTCTGAGCGAATTGCTGCAGACGTACGACGCGGTCTTCCTCGGGACGGGCGCCGGCCTGCCGATCATGATGAACATCCCGGGTGAGAATCTCAATGGTGTGTACAGTGCCAACGAGTTCCTCACGCGGGTGAACCTCATGAAGGCCTTTGACTTTCCCAACTGGGATACGCCCGTTCGCGTGGGCGAAAGAGTGGCCGTGGTGGGCGCCGGCAACGTGGCGATGGACGCCGCTCGCAGCTCGCTGCGCCTGGGTGCGAAAAAAGTGCATATTGTGTACCGGCGCTCCCGCGAAGAGGTGCCAGCTCGGGCCGAGGAAGTTGAGCATGCGGAGGAAGAAGGCATCATCTTTGACTTTCTCACCAACCCCATCGAGGTGATCGGCAACGAGCAGGGCGGTGTGGCAGGTCTGCGTTGCATCCGCATGACGCTCGGAGAGCCTGACGAGAGCGGCCGGCGCCGTCCTGTGCCCGAAGAGGGCTCAGAGTTTGAGATTCCGATGGATACGGTCATCATGGCGCTGGGCACGCAGCCCAACCCGCTGGTTTTCACCGACGCCGACGGCTTGCATCGTTCTCGCAGGGGCACGGTGGTCGCCGACACCAGTACCGGTCGTACGACGCAGGAACGGGTGTGGGCGGGTGGCGATATCGTCACCGGTGCTGCGACCGTCATCAGCGCGATGGGTGCGGGGCGCGTGGCGGCCAACGACATAGACGCGTACCTGCATCGTGACGGGGATGAGCCCTGGCTGAAGGAAGAGGATACTTAGCGGGAGAGAAACGTGGAACGGGACAACCGGTTGTTGTTTGAGATGCACGAACAGCCCCGCGTGCTTGAAGGGCTGCTAAGTTCGGCGCGGGGGCCTGTGGAGGCTCTTGCGGCGGAGATACGCCGGAGGGACATCTCCCAAGTTGTGATCGCCGCGCGGGGCACCTCGGACAATGTCGCGACCTATGCCAAGTATCTGCTCGGTATCGCGCAAGGGCTGCCAGTCACTCTGGCGGCCCCCTCGTTGTACACGCTGTACGAAAGCCCCGTCACGCTACGCGATAACTCCCTGGTTCTGGGTATCTCCCAATCCGGCATGTCACCGGATATTGTCGCCGTGCTGGAGAGCGCGCGGAGCCAGGGGTCCCTCACCGCAGCATTGGTCAATGCCCCCGGGTCGCGTCTTGCGGAGGCAGCCGAGTGGGTGATCCCTCTTGGCGCCGGTGAGGAGCGCAGCGTCGCCGCTACGAAATCCTACACCGCCGAGCTCTTTGTTCTGGCAATGCTGGCAGCTGCTCTGGCCTCCGATGCGGGTCGCTGGCAGGATCTCGCCGCCGTGCCCCGAGCCGTTGAGGATGCGCTTACACTGGAAGAGGTCATCGCTCGCCGAGCCGAGCGCTACCGCTACATGGAGCATTGCGCGGTGATCTCGCGTGGCTACAACTATGCCACCGCGCTGGAGACGGCACTCAAGCTCAAGGAGCTGACCTACATCGGCACGACACCCTACTCTGCGGCCGACTTTTTACACGGGCCGGTGGCTGTGGTGCGCGAAGGCTATCCGGTCATCGTCATCGCCTGCCAGGGCAGAGCCTATGCGTCCCTCAAAGATTTCGTGTCAGAGATGCAAGAGCGCCGTGCAGAGATCGTGCTGGTGACGGACAGCAGCGCACTGGCAGAGGGAGCCGCGCTGCCGCTCGTATTGCCTACCGCACTACCAGAGTGGTTATCGCCCATCCCGGCCATCATCCCCGGTCAACTCCTCGGCTATTACCTGGCGGTAGCGCGCGGCCTGGACCCGGAACGTCCCCGCGGCCTGCTCAAGGTCACCGAGACGATATAGAAAGAGGGAGGCCCGTACGCCGCTCTCTCGTCTGCCTGGCTAACGCTCAGCCTTATCCCGTGACATCCGCCATCACCTTGATAGCCACATCCTTGTGCTCGTCCGCAAAGCGCAGCGCCTGTGCGGCCTGGTCGAGCGGGAAGTGGTGTGTCACCAGCGAGGCCACATCTATGCGCCCGGTGGAGGTCAGTGCGATGGCGGCCGGGTAGCGATTGGCGTAACGGAACTGCCCGCGCATGTCGATCTCTTTGCTGGCAGCGGAGACGATGTCCAGCTCCACCAGCGGCTGCGAGGGCAGGCCGGTGAGGACGGCGACGCCGCCGTGGCGTGTGACCGCCAGGGCGTTGCGCGTGGTGGCCACGCTGCCGGCGGTTTCAAAGGCCACATCGACGCCGGCGCGGCGCTCATCCATCCCCTGCTGGATCATCAGTCCGCGGATCTGCTCCACAGCCGTGCGGGAGCGATCATCGATGGTGGCTGTGGCTCCCAGGCTGGCGGCGCGTGCCAGCCGCGACGGCTCGATGTCGACGCAGACCAGCGTTGTGGCGCCAGCGATGCGAGCGGCCTGCAGCGTGACCAGCCCGATGGGCCCGCAACCAAAGATCGCAACGCTGTCCCCCGGGCGCACCTGGCCGCGCTTGACCGCCCACAACCCCACAGAGAGCGGCTCCATCATGGCTCCCTCGTCGAAGGTCATGTTGTCGGGGAGGGGAAAACAAAAGCCCTCCGGCCAGGCGACATACTCTGCCATGGCGCCGTCTACCGGGGGCGTGGCCATAAAGACCACCTCCGGACACAGGTTATAGTGGCCCGAGCGACAGTACTCGCACTTGCCGCAGGTGTATCCCGGCTCGATGGCCACTCTGTCCCCAGCCTTGAAGCGCGTCACACCGTCGCCGGTAGATACCACTATCCCGGCGCTTTCATGCCCCAGGATCATGGGCGCTCGCACTACAAAGTCGCCGATGCGCCCCTGTTTGAAATAGTGCACGTCGCTGCCGCAGACGCCCACCCGCTGGATCTTGACCAGGACCTCACCCGGTCCCGGCACAGGTACCGGTCGCTCCTCGATGCGGACATCGTCAACGCCGTACAGCACCGCACATTTCATCATTTCTGCCATTGTCTGCCCCCTGGAGTCTGGCCGTTGAGCACCAGGCGTGCGCGGCCAGCTGGATACACGGTCACCATGGACGATACACGAATTCCACCGAATGGTCACCCGGGTCGAGCGCCACGCCGCGAAACAGGCCATCAACCTGGTCAATGGGCACTGCGTTGCCGTCTACGGTGGCTTTCCAGCCGGGATAGGCCATATCGGCCAACACCAGCAGCGCAGGCTCATCGACAGTGGCGCGCAGTACGACGCGGTGGTCCTGGTACGACACTATCTCCACCGCACCCAGCGTCTCGGCGCTCAGCCCGGTGGCCAACGTGTAGCTCGCACCGGTCTCGACGACCTGTCCCTGCGGCACTGTATATGCCCGCGGCCACGCGTCAAGGTTGCGGTAGACGACGGCATCCTCGGTGCGGTAGACGATCTCGTGGTCGGCCAGGCCCAGCAGATGGCTGGCCAGTACGGCTTCGCCGCTGGTGGTGACAAACCGGATGCGCTCGATGCGCACATAGGCCTCGGGCAGCGCGGGGATGATCTGCAACGCAGTGATGCGCGCCGGCGCGTCGAGATTCCATGTCGCGAGGTAGGTGTGGCCAGGGTGTTCGACGTTGCGGTAGCTGGAGCGCGCGGGAAAAGTCGAGGCAAGGGGTGCCATACTGTGCTGGACCACCGCGGCCACGTCCTCCCGTTCGATGGCCCACTCTGCCGTCTCTATGCCCACGCGCACCGGAAGTTCCAGCAGGGCTCCATCCTCCGTTGTGAGCGCTAGCGTTGCGGCCAGCGTGCCGTCTGGGAGGTCTGCCGCATGGCTGACGAAAGACACCAGTTGGACTTGCGTGACCCCGGCGACATCGATCGGGTGCTCAATCCCATAGGGCAGCGCGGTTAAGGGGTTTAGCACGTCGTACAGCTCACTGGCCTCATCCACGGGCAGCAATTGTGGGATGACATAGTAACCGACGTTGAGCCGGTTGAGCCGATCTGCATCTATTGAGGCGACATAATCCTGATAGGCGCGCGGGAGCAGGGGCATGTATATGTTGGCGCTCTGCACGTCATGGGCTGCTGCGATGTTGGGATACAGCGATTCGCGTTGTACCGACAGCGCGGGAAGGATGGTCTCTTTGGTCCAGACCCGGTACATGCTGTCGTCAGCGCGCAGGAAATCTATGATGGCAGGCTCGGCGCGCACCTCCTCAACCGGATAGCTGCGGTTGTAGGTGGCATTGAGCACCAGCCCATAGGTGAACAGATCGGCGCACAACAGGATGACGCCGACGCGCCAGAATAGTCCGGGCGTCTTCAGGCGCGCGCCAAGCAGCCAGAGAACGAGTCCTCCGGCGTGTATCAGCGGTAGCCAGCGCCAAAGCGCCACCAGGGCGTCGGCGTCCTGCGCTCTCAAGGCCAGGATGACGGCGAGCACGGCCAGCGCCACGGCAAGCCCGCCGAACAAAGCGCCCCGCTGATGCTGCTCGTTGGTGCCGGTTTTGATCCGGTCAAAGCCGATGCCCGCGAGCAGGGCCAGCGCGATACTGGTCCAGAGGAGATACCGGGCTGGAACCCTGAACAGGTTAAAGGGAGGCACGCGTTCGAGCCAGCCATAGAGTGGGTTCCAGCGCCCAAAGGCCAGCAGCAGGCCGGCGATGGCCAGACCCAGGAGCAGCCAGAGTACGGGCGTGCGATCGCGCCTCAGGGCGATCCAGCTGAGAGCCAGGGGTACCAGGCCCACGTATCCCATCAGTTCGATCGATCCCGAGGGGTAGGGGTTGCCCAGGAGAAAGGGTGAAAGAAAAGTTGCCGTGAGCAAGGGGTGGAACGAATAGCTCGTGAAAAAGGTGCTATCGAGCCCGCCCGCCCGCTGCGAGAGCCCGGCCAACTGCAGTGTGGGGAGAATCTGCGGTGCCGCCAGCACCGTGCCCAGGAAAATACCCACCGCGGGCAGTACAAGGCGCCTGAGCGCAGCCGTTCTCTTGGGAGCGCTCAGGACAAGGTAGGCGGACCAGGCCAGAGCCGGAAGAAAGATGAGCAGTGACATCTGCGCGTGCCCGGCCAGGAATTGGAGCGCCGTCACGGCGCCCAGCGCCAGGGAGCGGACGACGCGTTTCCGGGTCTCGGTGGCCTGTGCGGCGTCGTGAAGCAGCGCCAGGAGCCAGGGTAGCCAGGCTGTGGTGTTGATGATGCTGAGATGCCCTGCGTGGGCGATCATGAATCCCCCGAGAGCATAGACGAGGGCGGAGAAGAGCGCTCCACTGTGGGAGACACCGAGCACCCGGGCCAGCCATGCGGCTCCCAGTCCGGCAAGGAGGAGGTGCAGTAAGACGCTGACGGTGACCAGGACGTCAGGAGCAAACAGGACGTGCAGAGCCAGGGTCAGCGGGTAAAGGCCGCCCGTCTCTCCCTCGGCGAGCAGGGGATAGCCGGCGCCGATCTGTGAGGACCACCAGGGGAGTTCGCCGCGCCCAAGAGCATCAGCGGTCACCGTCTGCTGAGGCAGGTAAATTCGGGCGATATCGCCGCCATAGTATACGCTGCCGGTGAGGGGGAGATAGCCAAAGAACGCGATGGCGATCAGCAACGCCGCCAACCAAACGTGCCATCGCGGAGTGTCAGCTGTCTTCATCAGTATGCATCTGCCGCTGCCCGGTCGAGATTCCCCGGTTAGCAAGAGGGCAGCACCTGCTTGAGGGCTGCCCTGACTGTTGCGTCGGATTCGACAAGAACCCTATTCACGATAAGGTTTGATACCGAGGTAGACTTCTCCGGCAGTCAGCGTGCGCAATATGACCTCGGGTGTCCGGCGCCCGACATATTCGTGCAACTCGCGAATGCTCAATGGCTGATTGCCGTTGGCCACAAAGACCCGGAATATCCCATCTACAATCGGCATCTGGTCATCGATAAAGCCCGGTTTCTTCGAACAGCACGTCAGAAGCGAATCCCAGAGCGGGTCGACCTGCCGCACCTCACCCGTCTCCGGATCCACCGAGTCTATCATCTGATCGGCTGGCAGTGATTGGAGTGCCCCGCCACATTCGTCGCACAGCAGATCGCGCAGATACACGCGGATGTCCCGACCCTGCTCCTCCCACCAGTTCATGTCGATGTAGAAGCGGGTATCGAGCGTCGGGCGTAGCCATCTAAGCGGCATCCGTAACCTCCCTAATTGCCGGCATAGCGCACAACCTGATCGCGCGCGAGATCATTGCGGTGAGAGAGAGGGCGTTCCCGCATCCCTTCTGGCGTCTCGTATATCTGGCCCTCGAGGGAACCATCGTAGGCCCACTCGCCACTACCTACCGGGTCGAAACAGGCGTTGCGCGTGAGGATGGAGAACACTGGCACGGCGCCCGTTCTGCGGTACATGTTTACCGCGGAGTAGATGGCCTGGCAGGAGGCCACACCCTGGGGGCTGAGCTTGGCAAGCTCCGCAAAGACAGCCTTGATGAGATTGTAGAGGCTGCGATTGCCCTGTTGTGTCTGCACCATGAGACCGGCGATCGCTTCCGGGTCGGCCACGTCGATCAGAGTCGCCGGATCGTGCCGAACCGCGATGCGTCCGAGCTGCATCTGGATCACCAGCGCCCCGTCCGCCACTGAAGCCTGGCGCACCCATCCGCTACTGCTGCTGCGGGGCACCGTAATACCGAGCTTGAGGCTGGCAGGTTCGTCTCCTGGCGACACCGTCACGAGGCCGCCCACGACCATGCCCACCTGTTTGTACCAGTCGCCGAGTCCGGCGATGTAACCTTCTTCCGGCAGAAGCCAACCCGAGAATGAGCGGCCGTTGCGGCCATCAATCAGCTTTACCTGGAGGTGCTGACCTTGCTCATAGGAAAAGAGCGACAGCAGCGCGCGGGAGGCTGGCATCGTGCCCGCGTAGAGGTGCGGAAAAGACACCTCAAAGGCGATATCCGGGCCATTCCCGACGTAGGCACCCTCTATGCTGTCCAGTTCGTCGCCCAATGACTCAACGATATCCAGCATCGTGAGGCCGATGTACTCGTCGCCTGACGGTCTGAAGGGGTTCCGGTGGACGGCCGGTCGGGAAAAGGCTGCCTCGGGCATGAGCGCGCGCAGATACCAGTTCTGCTGCGTACGCGTACCGACATTATCAAAACGCTCATCCTGCGCCAGGGCCAGGTTGAGAGAGAACAGCTGCGCCTGCCTGGATCCGGCAAGACCAAGCTCGAGCCGGCCAAGAATCTCCGTCACCGGCAGAGGCCTGGCGGCCTCGTAGATCGCCGCTTCGGCCAGGTTCAGGTGCCCCACGTGGAACTCGGGCAGCAACTCGCTCAGGAACCAGACGCCGTCAAACTGCACCCAGCCCTCGTCACTCTCGAGAGCCTCTTCCAGTCGAGGGCTCACATCGCCGCGGTAGGTCTGCAGGATCTCTTCCTCGCTGAGATCCTCTGCGCTGCCGCCGACGAGTTCCTCGGGGGGGCGGTTGAGCGGATGGGCGATATCGAGATCGGAGGCGAACTCTAGCTCCGTGCCGTCTTCAAAGTCGACACGAATCACCTGGAAATCGCTGTATCGCGGGTTGACCCCCGGCCGAACGTTTACCACGGTAGCCTGCGCGAGGTCGCGATCGGTAAAGTAGAGATTCTGACCGACGTCGTAATGATCGGCCGGACGATAGACCTCGCCATCGCTCACCTGACGGGCTGCACGTTCTTTCTCGCGATGAATCAACCGCAACATCAGGGCAGAAACGAGATCATCCAGACGAGCGGGTTGCCCGGCCTCCAGAATGACCCCGGTCAGGTAATCCAGGTCATCTTCAGAGACCTTGTAGTCACTTTTCCAGAAGCTAGCTTCCTGGGTTCGCAGCCGACGAACACGGGCCATCTATCCCCTCCCGGGCCAACCCTCGGATCAGCCAATATCGAAAGGCTCCGGCCAATTGGCCGAAGCCTTGAGGATCAGTGGGCGAAACAGGGCTCGAACCTGTGACCCCTTCCTTGTAAGGGAAGTGCTCTCCCGGCTGAGCTATTCGCCCGCTATGCTTACGACCTTACCAATCTCGAGTCTAGCACACATAAACCGATCGGTCAAAGGTTCTCTTCTGCATTTGCCCTGCCGCGTTCACTCACCTAAAATCTGACTTTGGCAGTATGGTTCCCTCAAATGAAAACCTAACCGGAGGGAACCATGGTTCAGGAGACAATGTCCATGTCGGCGAGATACGAGTACATACGAGCAATGCGCGACGTCTACCTCCGGGCTGAC
>ENA-OSEO01001963-OSEO01001963.1-sediment-metagenome-genome-assembly--contig:-NODE-1963-length-32462-cov-6.155381_pt1 | contig 32462 bp, 26 predicted proteins | sample MGYA00237883_ERZ534232 | MGnify/ENA metagenome assembly ERZ534232 | reverse complement strand
TGACATGGATGATATGATATTTGTCATCATGTGCCAGCCACAGCGCATTACATTTATCATACTCACAATCCTGGAAAAGTCAAGGGGTTTGGGGTGTTCTTTTCGCAGTATTCGCGCCGGCGCAACAGGTGCTTGTTGCCCGATGCAGTGGGTGGCCGCAAGAGAGGCACTCTCAGTCGACACGCCCAATATAGCCACTGTTCTTATGGGCCGGCCCGCCGACGGTACAGTGCCAGGTTCTCAAAGGCTGTTTCGTAGACGTACTCGGTGTCGATCAGGGTGCGGAGTTCATCGAAACCCTGCAGCGCCGTGGCCGAGTCCTGCGTGCTGCCGGTCACCAGCGGCAGCGCGTCCCCGCTGGCGACCACGATGTAAGCGGGCGGATGCGCGGCGAGGTCCTGCATCAACTGCTCCCGCAGCTCGGGCCAGGCCCACTGGCCGTAGAGCATGTGGTTATACAGGAAGCGGCTGGCAGGTGGACGCTCGGCCAGAAAGTAGATGGTCGTCTCAAAGCCCCAGACGAAGAGCGGGTCTGAGGCCCTGGTACTGGCTGCGATATGCTGTGCCGCGGCGTGCTGTGCCGCAAAGGAAAAGCCGGGCTCGCCGGTCCGGGCCACCTGCGAGACGCCTGTGATCGTGCCATAGTCCAGACCCTCTGTGAGCACCACACCCATGGCATGAAACGCCCGGGAGCTAACCATCTGCTGCCCGTAGCCAAAGGCGGGCAGTATGAGCGCGACCTCGAGCAGGCCCACCAGCGCCAACTGCGCCCACTTTAGCCTTGCCCGGACTGCCACGTCCCCGGCCAGGCAGGCCGTCAGCAGCGCTAGCGGTGCGAGCATGGGCAGGGCGTGGTAGGCAAAGCCCTTGGCCTGGCTCAGGAAGCTGACCGCGCCCGCCAGAAACCAGAGCATCACCGGCATGCGAGCGTCAAGGCGCTGCCGTCGCGCCCCGTTGAAGCCACAGGCACATGCCAGCCCGGCCCCCAGCCACAGAAGTAGCGTAGGCCACGAGAGCCTGCGGAGAATGAGCGACAGCAGCGTGAGGTACCCGTAGCTGCGGCCCTGACCGCCGGTATAACTCGTGATGTAGCGCGTCTGGCTGAGCAGAAAGGCGTCCAGAGCGCCCTCCTGCCAAAGCACACAAACTGCCATTATCACTGGTAGAGCCAGACCTGTCGCCAGGAGCAGCGTATTGCGCCAGCGATGCTGCTGTGTCTGCCAGAGTGTGAGCAGCATGAGCAGGGGCGCCAGGATGCCGATCGGGTATTTGAACAGCACCCCGAGGCCGATGCCGACCCCGCACGCCAGGTAGGCCCAGGGCTGCTTCGTCTCGCGGGCATGCAAGTATGCCAGCACGGCAAGGGCTACGGGCAGCGTCTGCCAGCCGTCGGTCTGCGCCGTGTTCCAAAAGTCAAAGCCATAATACCAGAGGGCATAGAGCACGGCCGCCAGCGGCCCGCCATACCAGCGCTCCGTCACGCGTTGCCCGATGCGCAGGATCACCAGCGCGGTGGTAAGTTGCCAGAGCAGGTCCAGGATGCGGATGGAGAGCATCGAGTGCCCGAACAGCAGTAGTGACAGCGCGTTCATCAGGTGCGTCAAGGGTGGCTTGATATTGAGCACGTCCCGGTAGATGACTTTGCCGTCGAGCATCTCGGCCCCGAGTAGAGCGTGTACGCCCTGGTCTTGCCCGAAGGGGTAGGTGAGGGAGGGCAGGCCGAGGAGGAGGACGAGGAGGAGGGCGACCGGTAGCGCAAAGGGACTCAGATAGACACGGTCCGCCTTCATGGGTTCGCTGCCTTACCCAAGGAGTGAAGCCCAAACATGCTCATGGCCCTGAATTGCCTAGGCATGCGCCAGTATGGGGTAAGCACGCAACCACACGCACAGCAGACTGATCTGAACGCGCGGCATACTTCCATGTGAATGATCACGCTGACCAAGCGTGGCGTGTTGGCTGTGGACCGGTCACTGGCCGCTAGCCCGCGCAGTAACGTCAGTAAGCATAAACGGCTCGTCCCATGGTGCGAAGTAACTTGTGTCAGGCAGGAGATCGTAAGATTCACCAAAGTATTCATTCAGCACTATGCGGAAAGAATTCACCGGCGTGATGCTGTCATATAAGACGTTCGTATCGACGCCGGGCAGTAGATAGGCGTTAAGTATACTCAAGCGTTCTCTCATGTTAGTTTCAACTAGGTCATTGGTCTTTAGCATCGACCCAGGTCCATGATCGGCCTGGAGGATGATCACTGGGGGGCTCGGCGCGCCCGCGATAATCGACTTGAGCGTTTGAAGGATCTCAGAACTGATGAACTGCGTCTGCCCAACATAGCCTTCCTGGTATTCGGTACGCGTTAGTCCCCCCTCGCGAACCAGGCTGTCGCCATCGGTGGTCAAGAGAACCCTAGGAGTGACGTCTTGCCCATCAGCCCCGAACATGAACGGCGGGTGGGGGCACTTGATGTGGGCGAACACCATCTTGGGTCCTGGCGTGCTGGCGACACTGGGCAGGTTCTGGAGTGTGTAGCGAATCCGTGAGCGCTCGATGCTCCATATCGAGAACGTCCCATCGTAGAGCATTGCACCTAAGGGGGTCCACCTCAGAGTAATCTCTGCAAATGGGTTCGCAAACGCCGTGGGTTGAGGTTCGTACATGAAGACATCGGCGCTCGTGATGTTCGTGGGCGTATAGCCCGTCTCAAACGCCACGAGCGTATAGCCCCTATCTCGAAGATAGTCGATGACAATGCTGTTGCGCAGAAGAGGTACGAGATCGCTGCGGATCCCTTCTTCTCTCTCTGTGACAGATAAAAGGTCGGCGATGTGACTCATGTTGAGGGACGATGTTAGGGAGAGGAGGGTCTGGCTGTAATTGGCGCGGCTGTTCTGCGCAACCACGAAGCCCATCGCCTCTAGCTCGCCCAGGAAGTCCGCATTGTCCCAACCGTAGTATTCAATCAGGACGTCTCTCCGAGCATATCCATCTAGAATGATGTAGTAGATGTCGGGACCAGCGTCTGAGAGAGGGGGCGCAGCTGTGATGGGCTCTGTGGACTCAGCGCCAGGGTTTTGGCGTACCGACCATCCGGTAGTTATGCCCCGGTACAGCAGCGTTGCTACGATGACAGTCGTCAGTATGCCAGCAACTGCCTGCAGGAACGAGGTGATGCCAGTGATTCTGCGCGGCGTTCGCACGATATAGGCAGCGTAGCAGAGGAACAGCACGCCCAACAGCGGTAGCAGTACTATGCGATCGTGTCGTGGGTAGGTCCATCCAGGCACAGTCGCCATGGCAAGCCTGCTGAAGGGCCTATACAGAAAAAAGAACGCGGTGAACGTTACCGATACGAGTGCCGCCCTGTTCACGTCGCGGGAAACCCAGAATGCCAACACACACACCGTCGCGGCTATGGCCGCCATTGCCGCTACTGGAAAGAGCACGTCCTGAATCGCTACTTCTGACGTGTTTCGCGCATACAGGCTGAGCACGGGCGAGATGGCGAACAGCAGCGGGTAATAGGGCAGCGACTTGAGCTTACTCTTCATTTCTGCAGTCCCATCAGGTACATGATACGGCTGGAATCTTGCAGCGGGGTACGATCGACGATGGCGTACTCTGCGCCGAACGCGCGCTCAAAGTGGCTCTGATCGTAGTCGTCAAAGATGTCCTGCCGCGTGCGCAGGAGCCGCTGCACTTGCGGGTCGTCTCTGGGCACGAACTCGATGGCCAACCAGTGCGAAAGCTCCGCGAGGTAGGCCGCCACCATGGGCAGGGGCACGTTGGATGCGATGGCCAGGTGGTGCACCAGAGCCAACGCCAGGCACAAGCCGGCCGGGCCGCGCTGCGCCAGCGAATCGCGTTCGCGGTTGGCCCAGCCCAGGGCAGCGCTGGGATTGGTGAGGTCGAGCACCAACGGCAGCACGCGCCGCTCGTCCTCGGCTATACAGGCACGGTAGTTGGCCTCCACTGCCGTAGCGTCGCTGTCAAAGGCTACGGTCTCAGCCCCCGTTTCAGCGGCTACGCGGCTATAGATGCCCGTGTTGGCTCCCAGGTCCCAGACCGTCTCGGGTCGTACCTGCTCCACGTACTGATGCACAACCGCCCGCTTGTGTGTCGTGGCCTCGGCGCTGTACGAGTTGTCATCGGCATAGTCGAGCCAGGCGGAGGTGCGCGGTTCCCAGCGCAGGCCAGCGACAGCCGAGCGCAGGCTGTCGATGAGTCCCAGCAGGGCCTGCCTGCTGAAAGAGCGCGCCGGGCCCGCGGCGGGGTTAGCACCGGCATAGCGCGTCTGGGCGCGCGCGTGCCAGTGGATATGCGGCGCCAGCGTCGGGCTGAGACGGGTACGGGCTGGCAACAGCGCGCTGGCGAGGTCCAGCGGGACCCCGTCGATGTAGACGCGCAGCAACTGCGCCAGGCGCACATCCTTGAGAGCGACCATCGCGAGAGGCGCGAGAAAGTGCTGACAGAACTGCCGGTAGGGCACCCAGACCTGCCCCTCCTCGTAAAAGCCAAAGGAGAGCGTGTCTATTAGCACAGGGCGCCTGTGATGGAACTGGATGTTGTAGGCGCTGGCGTCCTTGAGGGTCATGCCGTGCTCGAGGGCGATCGACTGCACCTGCAAGGTAGCCAGTGACGCGGCCTTGAGTTCGCCAAAGCACCACTCGTACGGGTAGGATACAAAGGTGACGGGCTCGGGGGAGATGACACGGTAGGCGAGCTCGGGCACGGCGGGCGCCGCTGACGTCTCCTGGTGGGGAATCAGCAATCCCTCAGCGACCAATCGCGCATAGAGTCCGCTGGACATCAGGTGGTCGTACTCGGCCTGGTAGCTCTGGTTGACCTGCCGGTATAGGATGCCCTCGCGCCTATACATGAACCCGGAGGGGTCGCGGAACGAGCTGGTGAGCCGATCAGGTGCGGCAGGCGGCACGTCTACTGCTCTTTTCCGAACAGGCGCCGGAAAAACGCCTGGAGCTTGCGCCAGTAGACTTTGCCGGTGAACAGCGCACCGAGCACGAGCGCCAGCGCCAGCTGAAAGACGTAACTGCCGGTGCCGGGGTCCAGATAGGCGTAGGCGCGGCCAGGCGCAATCAGAGCGAGGACGCCAATGGCGGAGGCAAAAGCGAGGGCGCGCACCGGCCAGCAACGGGCAATTCTGCGCACGGGAGGCTCCTTACGACATAGTCTGTAGGCTCAAACGTATGCCCCATCATAGCGCACACAGCCACGCAGCGCAATACCTTGGCGTGTCTATCTCGTATAAACGCGATAAGGACCTCAGCGGCCGTCCTCATCCAGTGCGGCCGCTGGCTTCGTGGCGCGCTGGCCGTCGAGTGCGTCCTCCGCGACGATCTGGTTGTTCCAGAGGTTGCCCGTAAAGCGCAGGTCGCTGCACTCGCCCCAGCGGGACTTGCTGCTCGGGCTGCCGTCGTGGTTGTTATCAAAGTACCAGATGCGGGTGCCGGGATCGTACGCGCCGATGTCGCCCGGGATCGCGTCCTGGTCCAGGTCCCCGGCAAAGGGCAGGGCGTCGGGGCAGGTGCTGGCAACGGCGGGCCAGTTCACGGCGCCAGCGCGCCCGACGCTCGCGATATTTGACCCTCCCCGCCCTTTAGGCTATAATCGACCCGTCCAGTGGAGAGGTTCGGGCGTGTCTCGGGGCGCCGGTGCGTTGACAGTGGACAACCGCGGGCCGCTAGCTCAATGGCAGAGCCACTGACTCTTAATCAGTTGGTTCCAGGTTCGAGTCCTGGGCGGCTCATCGGGAAGGGGATGCTGCGTCCGGTGCTGCCGCGATGCGCCACAAACGCATCGCCCACGACGGCCCGTCTGACCAGGGCCCGGGATCGCAGGATCCGTGGCCCGAAGCGTGGGGGAGTGTCGGAATTGGCAGACGAGCGTGATTTAGGATCACGTGGAGAAATCCGTGAGAGTTCAAATCTCTCCTTCCCCACCTGGTGCTTACATTAGCCTGCGGAAGTGGCTCAGTGGTAGAGCATCTCCTTGCCAAGGAGAGGGTCGCGAGTTCGAATCTCGTCTTCCGCTCAGAGTACAGTCTGGAGGGATGCTGGCCCCGGTACGTGCGGGGCCAGCATCCTTGTGTCTGGAGCAGAATTTCTGCTGTGTCGCGGATATGGTATAATCGAGAGGTTGCCCGTGAGCCGGGCCAGCGAACGAGAACTGCGAGGAGGACCGAGCGTGCAAGTCACCAGTGAAACCGTAGCGCCCCGTGAGGTGGTGCTCACCATTGTTCCGGATCCAGAGACCATCGATACGGCGATGCGCCAGGCCGCTCGCGACATCTCGCGCTACCGCCCGCTGCGCGGCTACCGGCCTGGACGAGCGCCTTATGCCATGGTGGAGCGCACCTTTGGCCGTGAGATGATTCTCAATGAGGCCCTCAACCGCATCGCCCCTGATATCTATCGTGAGGCGATTCACGAGGCCGATATCCAGCCCTACGAGCAGACCCAGATGGAGATCGAGACCGAGGACCCCCTGGTGCTCAAAGTCAATGTCCCTCTCGTACCTGTCGTCGAGCTTGGGGCCTATGCCGAGATGCACATTGAGGCGCGGCCCGAGGTGGTGATCACCGATGCCGATATCGACGAGCAGATCGAGATGCTGCGCCGGCAGCATGCCGAGGTCACGCCCGTCAAGCGCCCGCTGCAGATGGACGATCAGGTCATGGTCGGTATCTGGGGCACGGTGGATGGCGAAGAGGTGCAGCGTGAAGAGAATGCCACGCTCGATCTCACCGAGTATATGCGCCCGGAGGGCTTTGCCGAGGCGCTGCTGGGTGCGGAGATGGGTGACACGCGCGAGTTCAGCCTGACGTACCCCGAGGATGAGCCGAACGAGGACCTCGCCGGGAAAAAGGTGGACTATAAGGTCGTCGTGGGTGAGGTCCGCGAGGTGGAGCTCCCCGAAGTTGATGACTCTTTTGCCAGGACCGTCGGCGACTTTGACACGATCGCCGATCTGCGCCAGGAGATCGCTGACGATCTCAAAGAGCAGCGTGAGGCGCAGAACAGGGCCGCTGAGCGACTCGAAGCGGTCGAGATGCTGATCAATAGTTCGGAGATATCCTATCCGCAGGCTGCCCTGGAGCGCGAGATCGATCGCGCTGTCGCCAATCAGCGGGCGCGCGCGCAGCGGATGGGCTTTTCGCTGGATTCGTATCTCCGCATCACCGACCGCACTGAGCAGGACCTGCGCGACGAGATTCGGCCCGATGCCGAAAAGGGGTTATTGCAGCGGCTCGTGCTCCTCGAGTACATCCGGCATGAGGATGTCCGCCTGACCGATGACGAGGCCAATGCCGCGGTCAACAACTATGCCAACAACATCGCCATGTCCTATGGCGACAAGGCAGAGGAGATACTCCAGCAGGCGGTGCAGAACGGCGCGCTCAGTCTGGCGATTGAGGATGCGATGGTGATAAAGGCCGCCCAGTGGCTGGCGGACCGGATGGCCGGCCGTCCGCTCCCCGAGCCCGTCGTTGAGGCGGGCGCAGAGGCGGAGGGCGATGCTGATTCGGCGGACGCTGAAGCAGCCGATGCCGCAGTGGAGACCGATGCAGAGCCGGCGGCAGATGCAGAGGAAACAGCTGCAGACGCTGGCGATGCAAACGCCGTAGAAGAATCATAATCGGGGCCAGGTGACACTCCTGGCTCGCTGAGCGCCGCTACGCCGCAGGGTGGGGCGGTGCAGGAGGAACCGAATGTTTACAGATGCTCTTGTTCCCATGGTCATCGAGACCACCGGGCGCGGCGAGCGCGCCTATGATATCTATTCCCTGCTCCTGCGAGAGCGGATCATCTTTCTCGGTACGGCGATTGACGATCAGATCGCTGGCCTGATCGTGGCGCAGATGCTCTATCTGGACCGTGAGGATCCCGAGCGGGAGATCAGCCTCTACATCCAGTCGCCGGGCGGCGTTGTCTATGCCGGTCTGGCGATCTATGACACGATGCAGGTGATTCGGGCGCCAGTCTCGACCATCGCCGTGGGCAGCACAGCCAGTTTTGGCACTGTGCTGCTGGCGGCCGGCACGCCGGGGCGCCGTTTCGCGCTGCCGCATGCCACGATCCACATCCACCAGCCCGCCGGCGGTGCCCGTGGCCAGGCCAGCGATATCCAGATCCAGGCCGAGGAGATCCTGCGGTTGCGCCGGATGCTCAATGACATCCTGGTGCAGCATACAGGCCAGCCCCTGGAGCGCATCGAGAAGGACACCGATCGAGACTATTACCTGGATGCACAGCAGGCTGTGGAATACGGCCTGGTTGACGAGGTGATCACGCCCGCTCAGGCGCGCGAGGCCAAAGAAGAGTGAGCCAGTCCATGCAACGCCCCGGATGTTCATTCTGCGGGCAGCCCGAGGGTCCCGGCCGCCGTCTGATCGCCGGGCCTAACGGCGTTCACATCTGCGACGGTTGTGTAAATCTGTGCAAGCAGATTCTGGACTCGGGCGCCGAGAGCAAAGAGGAGCACGCGCTGCGCAGGGAGGATATCCCCGCGCCGCGCGAGATCTTTGATTCCCTCAGCGGCTATGTCATCGGGCAGGAGCGGGCCAAGCGCACGCTCTCGGTCGCAGTCTATAATCACTACAAGCGCGTGCTGGACAGCGGCCACGAGCATGAGGACGTGGAACTGCAAAAGAGCAACGTCCTTCTCATTGGACCTACCGGCTGCGGCAAGACGCTCCTTGCGCAGACGCTGGCGCACAGCCTGGATGTCCCTTTCAGCATCTCGGATGCGACGGCGCTCACCGAGGCCGGGTACGTGGGCGAGGATGTCGAGAACATTCTGCTCAGGTTACTGTACAACGCAGATTTCGATGTCAAGCGCGCCTCTCAGGGCATCATCTACATCGATGAGATCGACAAGATCGCCCGCAAGAGTGGCGACAACGCCTCCATTACCAGAGATGTCTCCGGTGAGGGCGTCCAGCAGGCGCTGCTCAAGATTCTGGAAGGCACTGTGGCGAATGTGCCGCCCCAGGGCGGGCGCAAGCATCCGCAGCAAGAGTTCATTCAGGTCGACACCAGCGACATCCTGTTCATCTGTGGTGGCGCCTTTGACGGGCTCGTGGACATCATTCGCGAGCGCACCCGGTTCAAGAGCCCGATGGGTTTTGCACAGGGCGAGCGGCGGACCGAGCCGACCGATGCGGAACTTCTCAGCCAGGTCTCTCCGGAGGATCTGCTCGCGTACGGGCTGATCCCCGAGTTCGTGGGGCGGCTGCCCGTGGTGGTGTCTGTCGATCCGCTCAGCGAAGGGGACATGGTGCGCATCCTCACCGAGCCGCGCAACGCGCTGGTGCGCCAGTTCCAGCGCCTGTTTGAGCTGGATGATGTCACGCTCGAGTTTACCGATGAGGCGCTGTTGCTGGCTGCGCGGGAGGCCATGCGCTCGAACATGGGTGCCCGCGGCCTGCGCACGATCCTGGAAGAGACGCTGAACGAGGTCATGTTCGAGCTTCCCTCCAATCCCGAGATACAGCGCTGGGTGGTGACCGCCGAGGATATCCTGCAGCGGTCCACGCCCGGTTCAGCATTGCAGAGGCGGCGCCCCGCTGCCTGAGCGAAATGCAGGGCCAGCAACATAGGCGCCCGTCACGGCGGGCGCTGCGTCTATCTATCCTGTGCGCCGCCCCGGATTTCTTTGACACCCCTATCCCCTTCCGCTAGAATCTTGCGGTACAGTTCGACCCTCAGGAGGACGCATGCTCAGCAGCGCAGAGATTCGTTCCCGCTTTCTGGCTTTTTTCCAGGAGCGTGGCCATACCGTCGTGCCCAGTTCATCGCTCATCCCGGGCAACGACCCGACGCTGCTGTTTGCCAACGCCGGCATGGTGCAGTTCAAGGACGTCTTTGTCGGTCTCGAGTCCAGGCCCTACACGCGTGCGACCACGGTGCAAAAGTGCATGCGCGTGAGCGGCAAGCACAACGATCTGGACCAGGTCGGACCGTCGCCGCGGCACCATACCTTTTTTGAGATGCTCGGGAACTTTTCCTTTGGCGACTATTTCAAGACCGATGCTATCGCCTACGCCTGGGAGTTCCTCACCGGCGCCATCGGCCTGCCAGCCGAAAAGCTGTATCCCACCGTTTACACCGACGATGACGAGGCCTTTGCGCTCTGGGAGCGCCATCTCGGTCAGGGCAGTGACCGCATCACGCGGCTGGGCGCCAAGACCAACTTTTGGGAGATGGGCGACACCGGCCCCTGCGGGCCCTCCTCGGAGATTCTCTACGACCGTGGACCAGAGGCGTGCTCCTGCGGGCAGCCAGATTGCGGACCGGCGAGCGATTGCGATCGCTGGCTGGAGATCTGGAACCTGGTCTTTATGCAGTTTGAAAAGCGCGCCGACGGCAGCATGGTGCCCTTGCCAAAGCCCAGTATTGACACGGGGGCGGGATTCGAGCGGATCACGTCCATTCTTCAGGGTGCTGACAATAACTATGACACCGATCTCTTTCTGCCGATCATGCAGCGCACGCAGGAGCTCCTCGGGCACGACGATGCTGCCCGGCAGGCGAACCGGACAGCGTATCGCGTCATCGCGGATCACAGCCGTGCGATTGCGTTTCTGATCGCTGATGGCGTGCTCCCCGGGAACGAGGGGCGGAGCTATGTGGCACGGATGGTGCTCAGGCGCGCAGCGCGCTTTGGCTGGTTCCTCGGCTTTAGGCAGCCCTTCCTGGGGGAGACGGCCCGCGTGGTGATTGAAACAATGGGACATCACTACACCGAGCTCGAGGAGCGCGCCGACTTTATCTGTGAGGCAATCACCCGCGAGGAGGAGCGTTTCCTGGCGACCCTCGATCAGGGCCTGTCGCGACTTGGTGAGATTGCGGCACAGCTGGCGGAGAGCGGCGAGACGACCATCCCCGGGCGCGAAGTTTTCCGGCTCTATGACACCTATGGCTTTCCGCTCGAGCTCAGCCGTGATGCGGCGGGGGAGATTGGGTTGGGCATTGACGAGGCCGGTTTCCGCGAGGCTATGGAGGAACAGCGCGCGCGCGCGCGCGCGGCACAACAGTCCCACGGTGGGCAGGTGGGCCCGCTGCTGAGCCTGGGACTCCCGGCCACCGAGTTCCTCGGTTACGACACGATCGAGTCTCCCGCGCGGGTGCTGGCCATTGGCCTGCAGGGCGAGAGCGTCTCGAGCGCCAGCGCCGGACAGTCCGTCGAGGTGGTGCTCGATCGCACGCCTTTCTACGGCGAAGCGGGTGGGCAGATCGGTGACCGGGGCGTGCTGATCTCGGACCAGGTCAAGGGCGTTGTCACCGACACCGTGCGTCCGACTGTTGAGATGATCGTGCACCTCGTCCGTGTAGATGAGGGCATCCTGATGGTCGGCGATGCGATCCTCGCCAGGGTGGACGGCGAGCGCCGTCTGGATATTGCGCGGAACCACACGGCGACACACCTCCTGCACCGGGCGCTGCGCCAGGTGTTGGGTGAGCATGCGGCGCAATCGGGCTCGTATGTATCGCCGGACCATCTGCGCTTTGACTTTACGCATCTCGCGGGGCTCTCCGATGCCGAACTGGCGGATGTGGAGCGGATCGTCAACGAGCAGATCCGTGCCAACCGGCCCGTGACGACGCAAGTCATGGGCTACGAGGAGGCGCGAAAGCAGGGAGCGATTGCGCTGTTTGGCGAAAAGTATGGCGACCAGGTGCGGGTGGTAAGCGTCAGCGGATTTAGCACAGAGCTGTGCGGCGGCACTCACCTGCAATCGAGCGGTCAGATCGGTTCGTTTATTATCACCGCCGAGTCCAGCGTGGGATCGGGGCTGCGGCGCATTGAGGCTGTCACCGGCCGTGGAGCGGACGAATACAGGCGGGAGCAGACCGCGCTGTTGCGGCAGGTGGCCGAGGTGCTCGATGCGCGCGGGGACCAGGTGCTGGCGCGAGCCGAGGCCGTGGCTACACAGCTGCGCGAGCAACGGCGTATGATCCAGCAACTGCAGGCGCGACTGGCGGCGCAGGGCTCCGAGGGGCTTGCAGAGCGCGCGCGCACCATCGGTGGTGTCGCTACGCTGGCGGCTCAGGTGCCGGCCCAGGATATGGATGCCCTGCGCAGCCTGGCCGATAGTCTGCGGGATCGTCTGGGCTCGGCGGTTGTGGCGCTGGGCGCCGTGATTGGGGATCGCCCACTGCTTTTGGTGGCGCTCACGCCCGATGTCGTGGAAAAAGGCCTGAGCGCCGGCAAGATCGCCGGTGCGGCCGCCCGGTTGATGGGCGGCGGTGGCGGAGGCCGACCCGATATGGCGCAGGCTGGCGGCAAGGATCCGGGACGGCTCGGGGAGGCTTTGGAGTCGGTCTACCAGCTGGTGGCCGAAGGGTTGGGTCAATGAGTCGTCGAGGCAGCGTGACCATGCTGCGGTCGCCGGGCAGGCAGGGGGCACTATGGCGCTACTGAGCAGGCGAGGGCGACGTCCGAACGCCCCGGCAGCGATGACGCACCATACGGTGGTCACCTGGGAAGAGGGGCATGTGCGCACCGCCGTGCTCCGGCTCACCGACGGCACGGGCGAGATTCTGGGGCTGGCCGCTGCTCCCGTGCAGGGTGTCAACCCTACGAGCCACCCCGACCCCGATCGCTGGTACGCGGCCTGCGATCGGGCGCTGGCACAATCGGAGGACATGACACAAAAGCTCGCAGGGCGCAAGATCGTGCCCGATTACGCGACAATGGCCATTCCCTCGGGGGTTACCCGTAGCCTCGCCATTGTGGATGATGTTCGACGCCGCAATCCGCGCCGGCCCGTGACGCTCGATGAGATGCAGACGCTGCTGCGCCGGGGGTATCGCAAGGCACAGGACCGTCTGGATGTGCGGGCGCGCGGAAGCCGTGAGGATATCGTCGCCGGGTCTCTGGCACTGATCACGCTGGATGGGCAGCCGGTGAGCGACCCGCTGGGTCTGACGGGCGATCATATGCAGCTCTATCTGAACTTTTGCCTAGCCCCTGCGGAGTGGATTCGATCGCTGGAGTTGATCGCTAATCGTCTGGGGCTCGATCTTGCCGCTATTCTTCCCCATCACGTGGCCCTGGCGTCACCCCTGGCCGATGCGGTGTCTCTGCTGGTGGTGGTGGACGAGGCGATGACCACCGTCGACCTGGTGCGGCGCGGGCGCGTAGAGTGGGCCGCGGTTGTGCCGCATGGTGCGGCCATGCTGATCGATCACACCGTGGTCGACCTGGGTGTCCCCGAGAATCAACTCGAGGCCTTGATGCGTGCCTATCGAGCGGGACAGCTCCGTGACGATGTAGAGCAGCGCATGTCCAGCAACTACTGGCGGGCCCTGCGCCTTTGGATGGCGATGCTGGCCGACCAGATCTCGGCCGTGGCGCCCGATACGCATGTTCCGTACCGGGTGCACTGCCATGATGTCACCGGTCGTGTGCCTGAGGTCGCGCCCGCCCTGGCCACGCCTTACTGGGAGCAAAGGCTGGGCTTTGGTCGCTGCCCAAAGGTAGACGCTCTGGATGTCAATGGCATCAATGCCGTGTTGGATTGCTCCGGTCAGGCCAATGGTGCGCCGTTTCTGCTGCTGCGCTCGCTGGTGAACTATGTCGCGCGGCTCTATGCCCCGGGCAGCGGCCTGGATCGTGCGCTGACGGATTCTATACGCTGGCGTCCCGGTGGCTGAGGATACCTCCGGGAACCGAGGAGGTTCCTTGCGTCCTGTTGATGTGATCTTTCTGACTCGCCATGACACCATCGATACCGCCTGCGAGCTGTTGCGGCGTGCGCGCCCGGGGGCGCAGGTGTGGATGGCGGTGCCATGGCGTGCACGATATACCCGAGAGCTTCTCAACCTGAAACGATTGCGGCGTATCGCCGGTGACAAGGCGGTCGAGTTGCGCCTGGTGTCCCGCGATACCAGGACCCGGTCGCTGGCGCGAGAGGCTGGTGTGATTGCTGTTTCCTCCTTGCCGCGCTCCCTCAAGCGTCAGGAGTCCAGGGAGATCAAAAGCGCCGATTTCGGCGCGCGGGTCATTCCCGTCACGGAGCAGCTCAGCGCGCGTCACCTGCGCGCGCCGGCCCGTTTCAACGTGGGCAATGCGATCCTCGGCCTGGCTTTTATCGCACTGTTGCTAGCTACAATGATCGGCGTGATCGCCGTGTTTCTGCCCAGCGCGGAGGTGGCTCTTGAACCCGTCTCCACCCGTGAGCAGGTCGCTTTCACCGCGCAGGCCAACACCCGCTATGATACCGTCGACCGCGAGCTGGGATTGATCCCGCTGCGAAGTGTTCAGGTGATCGTTGAGGGGCAGGCGGAGACGCCGGCCAGCGGCACCGCGGATGTGGCCGAGGGATATGCCTCCGGCTATGTGGTTTTCACCAATCGCACCAACGAGGCGGTGGTCGTGCCTCAGGGCACAGTCGTCCGGTCGGGCAGCGGTGAGACGATGCGCTTTCGCACGACGGAGGAGGTGACTTTGCCGGCGACATTGTTCGGCACAGTGCGCGCCCCCGTTGAGGGGGTCGAGGCTGGCTATGCCATGGTCGGAGCCTATACGCTCACGCGGGTTGAGGGTGCTCTGGCCAGCCGCATTGAGGTCATGAACGATGCGAGTATCGGCGGGGGTGGCAGCCGGCGCGTACCCATCGTGACTTATGCCGATCTGGACACGCTGCGGGCCGTGCTCGTCGAGCAGCTGCAGGGTCAGGCCTACGATCTACTGGTGCAACAACTGGGCGCCGGTGAGTTTGTTCCCGCCAACACCCTGAGCGTCGAAGTGATGTCCCTGGATTACGACCAGTATGTGAACCAGCAGAATGATGTTCTGTCGGGCAGGATGAGGCTGGTGGTGCGCGGCTCCGCGGTCAACGACGCGCACCTAAAGCAGCTCGCGCGGGCGCGGATCACGGCCCAGGCGGGCGGCGACGTGGAGCTGATTGAAGACACACTCGAGATGGAGCAAGTGGGCGACATTGGCGTCGAAGATAGCTGGGTAAAGATAGACATGCGCGCCGCCGCTGCCGTTGCGCCCACCGTCGACTATGACGATGTGCGCGCGAACACAAGGGGCCGCACGCCTGAGCAGGCCGCAGAGTGGCTCGAGACGAACCTGGCACTGGCCTCAGCGCCGCGGATCGAGATCAAACCGGAGGGCTGGCCTCGCATGCCCATCCTCGATGGACGCTTCACCATCACCCTATCGTCACTGCCATGACCAGGCTGCTGGCGCTGGATGTGGGGGATGAACGCATCGGCGTGGCCATCAGCGATGAGCTGGGCCTGCTTGCGCGGCCCTACGCCGTACTGCAGCGCGTCGCGGGGCCCGAGAGCTTTGTGCGGCTTGCCCGCATCATCGAGCGCGAAGGCGTGAGCCGGATCATCGTGGGCTTGCCGCTCCTGCCCGATGGCACCGAGGGCAAGCAAGTCAGGTCGACGCAGGCCTATGTTCGCGGCATGGTGAAATACCTCACACTGCCAATCGTCTACTGGGACGAGCGCTACACCACGCAGGAAGCCAGAGATCTGATCAGCAGCGCGGACGCGCGCCGCAGGCGGGAACCCATCGACATTGACGCGGCTGCCGCCGCGGTGATTCTTCAGGACTATATCAACGAACAGACGGAGGATGCACGCTGATGTCGCGCGCCTTACGGACGATTCTCCTGGCGATAACGACCGTGCTCACGCTTGTGATCATCCTGGCGGTGCTGGGCGCCAGTTTCTGGTATGTCCATGACCTGGCCAAAGAGAAAAGCGGGCAGCCCTACAAGATCACGGCCACCAACATCGAGAGGGCCCTGCTGGGCGTCTATCTGCGCATGCAGGGCGCCGTGGCCACCGAGCCCATCGACCCCACCGATAGCCGGCAGGTGCTCTTTGTCATCGAGCCCGGCGAATCATTGATCGGTGTCTCGAACAAGCTTGAGGAGTTGAACCTCGTGGCTGATGCGGAGGTCTTTCGCCGCACTGTGCAGTATTACGGGGCCGACGCCGACATCCAGGTGGGCACGTACATGCTGACCCGCAGCATGACCATGGAGCAGATCATGGAAAAGCTGCAGCGCGGTCTCCTGCCCAGTGAGACGGTGGCTATCCTGGAGGGGTGGCGCGTTGAGGAGGTGGCCCGCGCGCTCGAGGCCGGGGGCATCACTGATGCAGAGGCCTTTATCGCCGCGGCCTCTGCGGCGCAGCCATACGCAGACGAGTGGTCCTACCTCCTTGAGCGGCCTGGCGATGCGCCGCTGGACCTGCAGGGGTTCCTCTTCCCAGACACCTACCAGTTCGTGGCCGACACGCCGCCTGAGCAGGTGATCCAGATCATGCTGAGGAACTTTGACTGGCGCTTTTCTGAGGAGCTGAGACTGGCCGCGCAGGAACAGGGCATGTCGGTCTACGAGGTCGTGATCCTCGCCTCGATCATCGAGCGCGAGGCGGTGCTGGCGGAGGAGCGGCCGATCATCGCCAGCGTGTTCCTGAACCGGCTGGAGCAGGGCATGCCCCTGCAGGCGGACCCCACCGTGCAGTATGCCCTGGGCTGCGACGCCGAGACGGGAAACTGCTGGCAGGAGTTGTTCCGCGAGGACCTGAACGCTGTCCAATCGCCCTACAACACCTATCTCAATCCCGGGCTACCTCCCGGTCCCATCTGTAACCCCGGACTGGGGTCGATTCGCGCCGTGCTGGAGCCCGCGGACACCGAATATCTCTACTTTTTGGCGACCAGGGACGGTGCGCACGTCTTTGCCAGGACGTACGAGGAGCATCTGCAGAACGACGCGAGGTATGGCGGCCAGTGAGCCCCGGCGCCGCGTGGGGTGCAAGCCAGAGGGCTGACCGCACCGCGGCGCTAGCTATTCTTCCAGGTGGAGGTTGCATGACATTACGGCAGCGGCTGTGGAATCCCTACCTGCTGGTGTTTATCAGCAGCAGTTGCACGATGGTCATCGAGCTGGTAGCCAGCAGATTCATCGCGCCCCGCGTGGGCGTGTCGCTGTACACCTGGACCTCGGTCATCGGCGTGATCCTGGCGGGCATCTCGCTGGGGAATTATCTGGGGGGGCGTCTCGCGGACCGGTATGGCTCACCGACGCTGCTGGGGATCGTGTTTTCACTGGCATCGCTTGCGACCCTGGTTCCGCTCTGGCTGGGCGGCGATCTGCACGCCTTCCGGCTCCCCTTTGAGACGCCGCTGCTGGTGTGGATCGTGATCTATATCGCCATCCTGTTCCTGGTGCCCAGCGTGATCCTGGGCTGTGTCTCGCCGATCGTGGTCAAACTCAGCCTGTCGGACCTCAAGAAGGCGGGCACCACGGTAGGCAAGATCTATGCCTGGTCCTCCGCGGGGAGCATCTTTGGCACCTTCCTCACCGGCTTTTACCTCATGTCCCGCTTCGGCACCAAGGCCACCATCGTCGGCGTGTCGGTGCTGTTGATCCTGCTGGGCACCTGGTTCTTGACCGCCGTGCCCTGGCGCAAGGCTCTCGTCCGCCTGGCGGCGCTGGTGGTGCTGTACGGAGGTGCCGTGCTCTTGCTGGCACAGGGCGGGTATCTGGTCGCAGATTGCATGCGCGAGACGGACTATTTCTGCATCAACGTCTATGAAAAGGAGCAGGACGGCCGCACGGTGCGCGAGCTCCTGCTGGACCGGCTGGTGCACAGCTATACCGATCTGGAGGACCCCACCTATCTGGCCTATGGCTATGAAAAGACCTATGCGGGCCTGATTGCGCCCCTGGCGCAGGAGACGGACGGCGTCGATGCCTTTTTCATCGGCGGCGGCGGGTACACCTTTCCACGGTACCTGCAGACAGTGCTGCCCGAGAGCCACATCGTCGTGACCGAGATCGACCCGGGGGTCACCTGGGCGGCCCATACCTGGCTGGGGCTGCCGGAGGATACGTCGATCATCAGCTATAACGAGGACGCCCGCCAGTATCTGGTGGCCAATGCCCGGGAGGACAGCTACGACGTCGTCTTTGGCGACGCGTTCAATGACTTTTCCGTACCCTACCATCTGACGACGCTGGAGTTTGCCCGCCTGGTGGACTATGTGCTGCGCGATGACGGCATCTATATGGCCAATATCATCGACGCGGGCACCGAGGGGCACTTTATGCGGGCCTTTGTCAGCACGCTGCAGTCCGTGTTCGCCCATGTGGTCGTGATCCCGTCGAACTCGGACTGGCGCACCAGCAGCCGCACGACCTGGGTGGTGGCGGGCAGCCAGGCGCCCATCGACCTCTCTCTGCTGCCGGAGGGCTATCCGTCGCTGCCTCAGGAGACACTGGATGCTTACCTCGCGGAAAAGCCGCACGTGCTGCTCACTGACGATTACGTGCCGGTGGATAACCTGATGATCCCGGTGGCGGAGGCTTCCTTCGGCAGCGGGGCGCTGGCGCCCGAGAAATGGGCCAGTATGCGTGGAAGGGTGATCGGCACCGGCGCCGGCGTGCTGGCTGTGGTCGGGCTGGGGCTGGCGGGCTGGTCGCTCAGGCGGCGGCGCGATCGCGCCGTTCCCGTGGCGGATCCCGGTGAGCCGCAGGCTATGGAGATCAAGGAGATCAAGGAGTAAACCCATGCCGGGCATCTATAACGACATCACCGAGACGATCGGCAACACGCCCCTGGTGCGGCTCAACCGCATGACGCAGGGCCTGGCCGCCGAGGTCGTGGTCAAGGTCGAGTCCTTCAACCCGTTGGGGTCTGTCAAAGAGCGCATCGCGCTGAGCATGATCGAGGCCGGTGAGCGGGCGGGTCTGGTGCACGCGGGCACGACAGTCGTTCCGACGACCATCGTCGAGCCCACCAGCGGCAACACCGGCATCGGTCTGGCGATGGTGTGCGCCGCGCGGGGCTACCGGCTGATCTGCACGATGCCCAGCAACGTTTCTGAGGAGCGCATCAAGCTGCTGCGGGCGCTGGGCGCCGAGGTGGTGCTGGTGAGTGAGGGCGGGATGCAGGGTGCCATCGATCGCGCCCGCGAGATCGTTTCGGCCGAGGCCAGCGCCTTTATGCCGCTGCAGTTCGAGAACCCTGCCAACCCCGAGGTGCACCGCCGGACCACGGCGGAGGAGATCTGGCGCGATACCGGGGGGCGGGTGGATATCATTGTGGCGGGCGCCGGCACTGGCGGGACGATCACCGGCGTAGGCTCGCGGCTCAAGGAGCTCAAGCCCGCGGTGCGGGCGGTAGTGGTCGAGCCCGACGCCAGCCCGGTCCTATCCGGTGGGTCGCGGGGCACACACGGCATTCGGGGCATCGGCCCGGGCTTTGTGCCCTCGGTGCTGGACATGTCGGTGGTCGACGAGATTGTGCGGGTGACCGACAGGGACGCCTTTGAGACGACGCTGCGCCTCGCCCGCGAGGAGGGCATCCTGGCGGGTGGCTCGTCCGGCGCTGCGCTGTGGGCGGCGCTGCTCGTGGCCGCGCGTCCCGAGAACGCGGGCAAGCTCATCGTCACGCTGCTGCCCGACACCGGCGAGCGTTACCTCAGCACGGACCTCTTTTCGTAGCGGAAGGGCGGCATCTTGCCGCCCTCTTCGCGTCTCCTGGGTCACGGCACCCGTGGTTTGGCCAGCACCTCGCGGATCTCCAACTCGAGAAAGGTGCGCGGGTAGGCCGGCTTGCACACGATGGCCGTGTCCGCCCCCGAGCTCGTGCCCCCGATGGCGATCACCTCGGCGTCCATCTCCACCCAGCCCGCGTCCGCCGCCATGAGCAGGCACTCGACCGCGACCTTCATCCCCTGGCTGAAGCGATAGAGCACGTCGCGCACGACCTCCTCCACCGCCCGTCCGCCGTGCTTGTCGCTGAACGCTGAGCCCACGCCGTCGCCCAGGGCGTGGATGCCGGTGATCACGTGCACGCCCGACGCCTCCAGTTCAGCGCGCGTCTCGGGCTCCATACACCAACCCAGGTGCTCCCAGCCGTGCGCCAGGCTCACGGCGCACACGCGGATGCCGTGGGGCGCCAGCCGCGCCTGCGCCTGCCGCGCCGTGCTACCATGCGAGGAGGCCACGACGACCTGGGTGATGCCCAGCGCGAGCGCGCGCTCCAGCGCTGCCTGCAGCGTGGCGGCGGTGTTGTGCGGCCCGCCGGCCTCAAAGAGCAGGGTGGTGAGTTGCATGGGGAACCTCCCGGGATGGTAGCGATCGAGCCTGTGACGCGACGCCGGACTATCCTACCTGCCACTGCACGGGCACGCAAGCGGACGCCGCAGCCGTGTCAGCCCCTTTTGGCCCTTTTTTTGCGAATGTGCGTAAATTCGTGTCCGCGCGGGGGCTGCGGCGCCGCACGATCAGGCTCCGTCGTGACTGCTTGGCGCCGTGCCGGGGCTATGCGGCGCGGGCGGGCCAGTTTGCCTGCCGGGGGGCCGGAAGGATTGTTCATCGCGGGCCTGGAAGGGGATCACAGCGCCGTGCCAAAGCCCATGTGTGGCGCTCCGCCGCGAGCCAGGAATGTGCGCGCGGTAGCCTGCAGGTGCCGATGTGGCCGGCGATGGAATCCTTCGCGCGCCAGGCCGTCTACCGCCTCCTCGCCACGGCATGGGATCCTGCCAGCCTGCCGCCGGCGGGGACGGTGCCCTGGCAGGAGGGGCTGCACCTCGTGGGGCCCAGCAACGTCGCTGCGCTGGCGCATGTGCTGACGGCGCCGCTGCGACCGGACATGCCGGCCGACGTGCGCGCCCTGCTGGAGTAGACGTTCTACCGCACCGCGGCGGCCAACGCGCGGGCGTACGCCCAGGTGGGGGAGGTGGGCCGGGCGCTGGCGGCCACGGGCGCGCCGCTGCTGCTGCTCAAGGGGGCGGCGCTGGCCGACACGCTCTATGCGGACTCTGCGCTGCGCCTGATCGGCGATATCGACGTGATCCTGCCGCCCGAGTGGGTGGGCGCCTGCCGGGACCGGCTGCTGGCGATGGGCTACACGCCTACCCGCGTGGACGAACGGCCCGGCCGCCTGCTGGAGGCCACCAACCAGATCCAGTTTGCGCCCCCCGAGGGGAGCCCCGTCAGCGTCGAGCTGCACTGGCACCTGCTGGACGTGCCTTACTATATGCGGTGCGTGCCGATGGCCTGGTTCTGGGAGCACAGCGAGCCGCTGGCGATCGCCGGCCACACCTTCCGGGTGTTGGACGCCGAGGCCAATGTGCTCTATCTGGCGGCACATCTGGCGCTGCATCACGGCTTTCGGGGACTGCACTCGCTGCTGGACCTGGCCCTGCTGATTGTCCGGGCGGGCGCGGGCCTGGACTGGGACACGGTGATCGAGGCCGCTCAGCGCTTTGATCTGGTGTGTGCGTTGCAGGGGACGCTGGACCATCTGGCTGAGGCCTGGCCCTCGCTGCCGGTCAACGCGGTGCGCTGCCGTCTGCGCAGGATCCCCGAGCCGGCAGGATGCGCACCTCCATCGCCTGCTCACGTCTGAGTCGCGCAGCCCCACGCTGCAGTTCTACGTGGGCCTGGTCTCCGTGCCGGGGATGGCGGCGCGCATGCGCTACATCGGGATGCACCTCTTTCCGCAGCCGGCGTACATGCGCGAACGCTATGGCTTTACCGCAGCCTGGCAAATCCCCCTCTGGTACCTCCGCCGCCTGGGCGATGGCTTGTGCAGGCTGGCGCGGACAATCCCATCGGCCATCCGCGCTGAGGGCCGCAAGAAAACCAACCCGCAGGGCAGCAACTCCAGGGATACTTCTCTCTCGCGAACCGATGGCGGCTGCCAGACCTGAGTTTCGTGCGCATCGTCACCCGCCGCCATACCGCGCGCGGTCTCCTCATCCAGCCTCTGCGCCGACAGGGCCAGGTCGCCCACGGCCAGGCGGACCCGCTGCGCACGGGGCGTCAGATTGGCGAGTGCCAGGTGCGGGCCGGCGGGTGTGTCACAGGCGAGGGCGGCCACGCGTTCGGGGGACGCGTTGGTCACCTGACGCAGCGCCGCGCTGCGGAGCGTCCCCAGCCAGCGCAAGAGGTGGTAGACGGGATAGAGGGCCAGCCCGGTGCCCGTGTCAGGGACGGGAGGCTGCAGCACCCCCGCGGGGCCGGCGAGTTCGAAATAGGTCAGGCTGGCCAGCGCGGGGTGGCCGGCGAGAGTTGCCAGGCTGCCCAGGGTCCACGCGGCGCCGAACAGGGCGCTCTGACGCGGATCGGCCGGGAGGTCTGCGACGGTGCCCTCTGCCGCCAGATGCGGGTTGTAGCGCGGTCGCAGCGTGATCGGCGAGATGGACACCGGAAGCCCTCCGGCCAGGCGCGAGGCATTGCTCACGGTCTCCGCCTGGATGGGCAGGGTCTCCATGAGCGACAGGTCGTCAATCGCGTGCACCTGCGGGTTGAGCGTGTAAAACACAAAGTCAGCACCCTGGAGGGGCGGCGGGGCGCGGTTGAACTCGGTAAAGTAATGATCTGTGCCAACGTCGATGGGCGCGCCCGGGGCCAGTGCCTGCAGTCGTGGCCGCAGCCGGGCGAACCGCTGTGCGGCCTCATCCGGCGTGAGATCGTCACACAGCAGCAGCCAGCGCGCGATGCCGCAGCGAGTCTCAGACAGGACCTCCCTGAGCTTTAGGACGAACGCGTCGGCTGTCTGCTGCGACGGTAGGGCGATCTCCAGCGGGCAACCGAGGGCCGCGGCCTGGCTGGCTGCCAACCGGAGTTGCTCCGGCCAGGCGGCGGAGACGCGCAGGTGGCTCAGGTGCAGACGCCGCAGCGCAGCCACGCTGGCTGCATCAAGCGGGCCTTTCAGCGTATCTGCCCCCAGCCCCATTGGTGGCAGCCTGCGCGCCAGGGGAGCGCCGAGCGTCAGGCGGACGTCGTTGTCGGTTCGATGCACCGCGGCGGCGAGGCGGTCGCCCTCGATACTTAACCGGACCGCCTGGCGCACCGGCGTGCCCTGTTTGATGAGCACGGGCGCGGGCAGGTCCAGAGGCGTGCTATACGTCTTGAACGAGGCATCGGTCCAGTTGCGCTGGTCCTCCATCTCAAAGACGTCTCCGGAAAAGGCAACCCGGGCCCAGACGTCGCCCGCGACCCGGTGCGCGATCTCGCGGATATCCTTGTAGGGCTGGTGCGGCGCGATCTCGCGCGGGAAGGCGCCCGCGGTCACCGTGTCGTCGGTGTGCGTGACCCGGCAGGGAGCGCCGGCGCAGGTGTTGGGGTGCAGTACGCAGATGCCGATGCGGTTTCGCCAGAAGGAACTGCAGGCCTCGCCGTCCATCTCGTAGACGATCTCGCCGCCGGCGGTGCCGGTGATGGTCGCCTCCCAGCGGAAGCAGATCTCGCCGGCGCGGTGTGTGGCCCGGTAGCGGACGGTAAAGGTGCCCGCGCCCGAGGCGATGCGCACGTCCTCCAGAGTCGCCGGGATGGTGTTCCAGTAGCGGTCGCGGACGGCCACATAGATCCGCCGGATAATCTCTCGATCGCCCAGGCGGATGTTGCGCAGGTCGCCATCGACATAATCGCAGGTGAGCGGACCCGCGGTCATGGGCACGATCTCTGGGGCATCCGCGGGGGATCCATGCCGCAGGATGTTCCTCGTCGCGCGATCGGCTATCATTGCTGTGTCACTCGGCCAGCAGGCCGCGGATATAAGCCACGCTGCGCTCGACCCAGCGGCGCTCCAGGGCGATCGTCTCCTTCAGGGTAGGCTGTTCCGGTGGCCAGAGCTCGATGATGGCGTTGGGATCGCGGCCGTGGGCGCGCAGCACTGCCAACAGGTCGGGGATGTCCAGCATGCCCTCGCCGGCTGGCCGTCCCTCCACGGCGAATCCCATCCCACGGTTGCTGCGGTGGATGGTGATATCTTTGATGTGCAGGTTGATGGTCCATGGGGCGAGTGCCGCCAGGACCGCCTCGGTGCCCTCCAGCGCTCCCAGCGAGTTGGCCGTATCGAGACAGATGCCCACCGCGGGGCTGTCCAGGCGCTGCAGGATGCGCACCAGCTCGCGGACGCGGAAGCGATCGTGATTCTCGATGGCGAGGATGATCCCTGCCTCCTGATAGGTGCGCAGAGTTCCCCGCAGCGTTTCCACGATCTCATCAGGCGAGGGCTGGTGCGACGCGGTATCGATCACCACCCTGACGAGCGGCGAGCCCAGGGTCAGCGCGATCTGCCGGTACCGCTCCAGCAGTCCCGGCGCGATGCCGCGGGTGCCCGCCTCCAGCGCGATGCCCTGTTCATCAGCCAGGCTGCGCAGATCCAGAAGAGCTGTGTCCGATAGATCCTGGAGCGGGAGGTTGTCGGCGATCTGGAGCACGCCGACGCCTAGCCGGGCCGCCTCGTGCACCAGGTCCGCTGCGGTCATAGGGCGCTGAGGAGTGGTTCCTGGGACGCCGATCGCCCAGGGGTAGGCCCAGGAACTGATGCCCAGCCTCATATGCTGGTCGCATCCCCGCGGGTGATGGCTTTGACCTGGGACATGACGTCCTCCAGCTCAAATACCCGCTTCCAGTCCGGCTGGAATATGGTCTGCTTGGCGCGCTCGACCGCGAGCCGCGCGCCGTCCGAGACCTGCGCATCGATGAGGCCAAAGAGGATCGCGATGCTGACATTGAGGTGGCCCAGGATAAAGTCGGTGGCGGCCTCGCGCGGCACGCCTCGGGCCACCACTTCGTCCACCGCCTCTTTGACTACTGTGAGGCAGGTCAGCGCTACGGTCTCGGCCATGGCGGGCTCCAGCAGGGCCATCTGCTCCACCGTGATGCGGTGCACTGCTGAAACCGGTGCGAACATGTCGCGGCAGAGCGCCTCACCTCGGGCATAGTCGCTCTCGGGGCCCTGCATCAGCGCGCAGACCAGGGCTTGCGGGGCCACGCCCCCGAAATAGTCCTCCAGGGCCTCGCGAGGGAGATCTTTGTTGGCGAGTGATGGGTGGCAGGGATGTGTCACAAAGTAGGTGATGTCGACCCGCTCGGGCAGATCTCCCGCGTACGCCGCCGCGGGGTCCAGCGTGAGGACCATCGCCCCGGGCTTGAGCGCGGCTACGATCTCGGCGGCCACTTTGCCGATGGCGATGTCCGGAATGGCCAGGATCACCGCATCGGCGTCCGCCAGGGCCTGGTCCGGGGTGGACGGAGACAGCCCCGCGGCTCGCAGGCGCTCCATACCACTGGTTCCTGCTTCCACGTAGGCCACCTGATATCCCGGCGTCCTGCGCAATGCTTCGGAGATTCTCGTTCCTATCTTGCCGGCTGCACCGAAAAGCGCGACCTTGATCATCTAGCCTCCTATTTCGTCGTACGCGTGGCGCTCACGCTGTGTCTGTCATCCGGGATCTTTGCTGGTTCTAGTTTAGGGTCGCGATGCTATCTGTCAACCCTCTTTCCGATCCGACAAGAGTGCTGGCGCTTTACACGCTGTATGGTGATGACTATAATCTCGCCTGTGGCCTGGATGTGCCATAGCTATGAGCGGCGCCTATCCTGACCACAAGGGTGAGCGAGGTATGTCGTGTGATTCGAGTCAAGGAGGCGAGTTAGTATGGCGAAAAAGATGTGGGCGATCGTACTCGTTCTGGTGCTGCTGGCCACTTCAGGGCTGGCCGGTTGTGCCAGGGAAGCGGAGCTGGGGACTGCAGACCATCCCTTCCAGATCTATTTTGTGCCGTCCGTTGAAGTGTCGGTAATCGTGGAGAGCGGTGACGCGATTTCCGAGTTCCTCGAAGCTCAGACCGGCTACAAGTTCGAGGTCAAGGTCCCGACCACCTATTCCGCCGTGGTGGAAGAGATGGGCGCGGCCGAGGGTGATGCTATCGCATTCATCCCTGCCATGGGCTATGTGCTGGCATCTGATACGTACGGGGCGGATGTCTCTCTGGCCACCGTGCGTTACGGTTGGGGGTTCTACTGGGCGCAGTACCTGGTCGGGTGCGACAGTGGCATCACCAGCCTCGAAGATCTGAACGGCAAGAGCTGGGCCTATCCTGACACCAGTTCGACCTCGGGCTATCTGGTGCCGGCGTCGTACTTTGCCAAGGTCGGAATCGTTCCTGGCGATCAAGTGACAGCGGGCGGCCATCCGCAGTCGGTGATCGCGGTCTATGAGGGCCAGGCAGACTTTGCGACGACCTTCTTCAGCCCCCCGGGCGATGAAGGCGAGTGGAAGATCGGGGATCCCCCGCAGCCGGCGGGCGAGATCGAGGTAAAGACCGAGGGCGACAGCACCAAGGCCTTTGTCAATGGGATGCAGATCCGTGACGCGCGCAGCAGCGTGCTCGGCGACTACCCAGACGTGATGGACAAGGTGTGTATCCTGGCGATCTCTGATCCGATCCCGAATGACACCGTCAGCTTCAGCAAGGACTTTCCTGCCGAGGCGAGGGAAAAGATCGTTCAGGCTCTGATCGACTATGCCGCGACCGACGAGGGGTTTGAGGTTCTGGCCAATGACGAGTTCTATGACATCACGGGCTTTGCCCGCGTTGATGACTCGAACTTTGACCCAATTCGCGACATGATCACTGGGCTGGGTCTCAAAGAGGAAGAAATCCTGAACTAGGGGACGATGAAAGGCGTACTCAAGCGCCACTGACTGAAGAGAGAGGGGCAGCCTGGGAATGTCAGGTTGCCCCTCATTTGCAGTCAGCCTCAACAAGATGAGGAGATGCCTGTGCTAGAGATTCGACACCTCACCAAAGTATATGATGGTCGCGTGCGCGCGCTTGATGATGTGAGCTTTACGGTGGAAAAGGGCGAATTCCTGGTCATCGTCGGGCTGAGCGGTTCGGGCAAGTCTACCTTGATGCGTTGCATCAACCGGCTTGTGGAGCCTACGTCCGGGCAGGTCTTTTTCGATGGCGTAGACGTGACTGCGGCGTCGCCGGAACAACTGCGGCACATCAGGCGCAAGATCGGCATGGTGTTTCAGCACTTTAACCTCGTCAAGCGGTCGACGGTGCTGACCAATGTGCTGTCTGGCAGGCTAGGATACGTGAACGCAGGCGCAAGCCTCTTGCATCGCTTTCCCCCGGAAGAGGTGGACCGTGCCATGGCCAACCTCACGCGGGTGGGCATCCCCGAAAAGGCCCAGGTCCGTGCCGATGAGCTTAGCGGCGGGCAGCAGCAGCGCGTGGGAATCGCCCGCGCCCTGATGCAAGATCCCGAGATGATCCTTGCGGATGAGCCGGTCTCTGCCCTGGACCCGGCCACATCGCACTCTGTGCTGCGCTATCTGGAAGAGATCAATCGCGATGATGGCACCACGATCATGTGCAACCTGCACTTTTTGGATCTGGCTCGGCGCTATGGTACTCGCATCATCGCCCTCAAGGCCGGACGCCTGATATTCGACGGTCTGCCGAGCGACATCGACCGTGACCGATTCCGAGAGATATATGGCGAAGAAGCCGTAGAAGTCGGCGTGTCTTAGGAGGCGCGATGGAAACAAGAGAACAAGGTTGGGCCGCGCCACTCAAGGCACTCGCATTGGACTGGCTGATGTGGGCCTATGTGCCTGCGGGCATTGTGTACTTTTTCCGGGATCGCCTGCACGGGCATCCCTATACGGTCTGGCTGTACCTGGGCGGCATCGCACTCGGACTGGTGGTTGCGCTGGTGCTCGAGCGCAAAGGGATCACCCTCGGCGAGCGCATCGCCGGTCTGGTGCCCCCTGAGCCTGAGGTCGAGGGTGTCGTTCCACCACGGGCACCTTGGTACCGCACTCTGGTGGGCATCACGGGTCTGATTCTGGGTATTGTAACCCTGGTGCTCGGGTGGAATATCACCGAGATCAATCTGTACTATGTGTTCACCCGTGCCGATCGCATGGCCAACATGACGGACCGCCTGATGAGGCCCTATTGGGAGGTCTTTCCAGTCCTCATCGAGGGGATGATCGAGACCATCTTTCTGGCGCTCATGGCTACCATCATCTCGGTGCCGATCGCCGCGTTGCTGAGCTTTTTTGCCGCTCGTAACCTGATGCGGCGCGTCACAGCGCCCTATGGCACGCTGCTGGCGGGCTTTGTCGGCGCCATCGCGGGCGGGATTCTGGGCACCACCTTGGCGGGCTGGATTCTCAGCCCACTGGACAGCGGCGTGCTGGATGTCGCTTTGATCAACGGCATCGTCAAGCCGCTTTTGCTCGTCGTTGGTGCGGTGATCCTGGGGCTGGTTTTCGCGCGGGTGATGAAGAGGCTGTCGGATGGTCAGCATTTGCAGGCCGTACGCATCGCCACGATTTTGCTCACGGCTGCGCTCGGCGTTATGCTCATGTATGTTCTTGTGTCGCTGGGCACAGCAGTCATCTTCGCCGGCTCGTGGGCGCTGTTCGTGCGGGACGGTGGGCCGTGGCCGTATTTCCTGCTCGCTTTGGGTGGGGTGATTGGCGCGGCGATCGGCGTACGCCAAGAGGCGACGTCAGAGTTCCCCCTCGGACAGGTCGTATACAGCGTCATGCGCTTTATCATGAATGTGACGCGATCGATCGAGCCCTTTGTGTGGGCGCTGATTTTTGTGACCTGGTTCCGGTTGGGCCCCTTCCCGGGAATGGTCGCCCTCATGGTGCACTCGGTGGCAGCGCTGGGCAAGCTCTATTCCGAGCAAATCGAGGGGATCGACCCAGGTCCACTGGAGGCGGTGCGCGCGACCGGGGCGAACGAACTCCAAACCATCGTATATGCCGTCGTGCCCCAGATTATCCCGCCGTTCATCTCGTTCACTATATATCGCTGGGACATTAACGTGCGCATGAGTACGATCATTGGTCTGGTAGGCGGCGGCGGTATCGGTCAGTTGCTGTTCCAGTATCAGAACCTGGGCCAGTGGCGCAGCGTCAGCGTGGCCGTGATCTTGATCGTCGCGGTCGTCATGACGCTGGACAACGTCAGCGCGCGCATACGAGAGCACATTATCTAGTCTGTTGGGCGTCTGCCCGCACTAAGGTCTACATATGACATCGCTCAAGTGGATGGAGGTTTGGCATGTACTATGGAGCGGACTATTACCCCGAGCATTGGCCAGAAGAACGGTGGGACGACGACGCCCGGATGATGCAGGCGGCCGGGTTCAACGTTGTTCGGATGGCAGAGTTCGCCTGGACGCGGATGGAGCCGCGCGAGAGAGAGTTCAACTTTGCCTGGCTGGACCGCGCGATTGAGCTGCTGGCGCGCTATGGTATCAGCAGTGTGCTGGGCACGCCAACTGCAGCTCCACCGGCGTGGATCATGGCGGCGCACCCCGATGCCACTCTGATCCGCGAAGACCGTCAGCCGGTGACGTACGGCAGCCGCAGGAACTATTGCCCGAACAACGCTGCCTATCGGGCGCACAGCGCTCGCATTGTGCGCGCCATGGCCGAACACTATGCCGGCAATCCCGATGTTATCGGCTGGCAGATCGACAACGAGTTCGGCGGGCGGTGCTATTGCCCCACATGCCAGGCAGCATTTCAGCGCTGGCTCCAGGAGCGCTACGGCTCGCTGGGTGCACTCAACGCAGCCTGGGGTACCGAGTTCTGGAGCCACATCTATACCGCGTGGGAGCAGATCCCGCTGCCCTGGTCCACGACGGGGGTGCATAATCCGGGGCTGGCGCTCAACTACCGGCGCTTTATGTCCGATAGCTACGTCGGCTACCAGCGGGAGCAGATAGACATCCTTCACGAGGTATGCCCGGGCGTACCGATCACCCACAACCTGATGGGTTTTCGCTACCCGAATCTGGATTATTTCGATCTGACGGAGGACCTGGACTGGGTGAGCTGGGACAACTACCCGCGCATTCGCGGTGTGCCCGATGCGGCCAACCGGGCCCTGGCCCATGACACCATGCGTGGCCTCAAGAACAAGCCCTTCTGGGTGATGGAAGAGCAGGGCGGTCCCACTGGCAATGCGACCGTGGCGCTGGCGCCCCGTCCGGGCGAGATCCCTTACTGGGCGTGGGAAGCGGTGGCGCACGGCGCGGACGGCATCGTCTACTTCCGCTGGCGCACCGCGCGCTTTGGTGCGGAAGAGTACTGGCACGGCATTCTTGATCATCATGGGGAGCCGGGACGCCGCTATGAAGAAGTCAAGGCGATGGGACGGATCGTGCAGCGTCTGGGAGACAAGCTCAAGGACAGTGCCGTACGGGCTCAAACCGCGATGCTCCTGTCCTATGACTCGCGCTTTGCTTTCCAGAATCAACCGCACAACCCCCATTTGGACTATCCCAACGTCTTTGCTGAGCTTTACCGCGCGCTCTGGAAGTTGAATGCCGGCGTGGACATCGTGTCTCCGGCAGCGGACCTATCCGCGTACAAGGTGGTGGTCGCCCCGATGCTCTACATCGTGGACGAGGCGCTCGCGAACAAGCTGCGGGACTATGTCTCACAGGGCGGCGCGCTCGTGCTCACCTGCCGGACGGGCGTGATGGATGTCGACAACATGGTCGTCGATCAGCAGCTGCCCGGTCTGCTCGGTGAGCTCTGCGGTGTCGTGGTGGACGAGTATGACTCGCTTGAGGATGGCCGCACTGTTCCGCTGCAATGGGCAGAGGACCTTGAGGACGTGGCGGGAGGCGCCACTGCGTGGGCCGATGTGCTTTCGCTGCGCGAGGCGGAGGCGCTGGCTTACTATGCGGGCGAGTACTACGCCGGGGTGCCGGCGGTGACGCGGAACCGGGTGGGCAAGGGGCAGGTCATCTACGCCGGTACCGTGCCAGACGCCGCTGTTGCGCAATCCCTGATGGCCCGCCTTGCCGTGGAAGCCGGGGTGACCAGTCCGCTGGAGGCCGAGCCAGGGCTGGAAGTGGTGGAGCGGATCGCTGAAAAAGCGCGCTACCTGTTCATCCTGAATGGCGGGTCAGACGCGACCAGTGTCGATGTCGGGTCTGGAGGCCAGGAGCTCGTTCAGGATGAGACCGTTTCGGGCGTGATCCATATCCCGGCCCTGGGCGTGAGAATCATCGAGCAACCGTTGGGTAACGCGGCCATAGACTGAGAACGGGACGGTTTGCTACATTCGGCACTGTACGCTAGAATGCGCTCAGTAAGAACTGAATAGAAACCGCGCTCCGAATCACGCGGCCTAAAGCCAGCAGGCAATGGCACGTGATCGCGTCACCGGCAAAGGCGCCGGGGACAAACGGTAGGGTTGGAAACGGCCCTGCCCCCCATCTTTGGAAAGGAGACACCGGGTCGTTGCCATGCGCCGGCGTTCTTTTCCTTTGTCTGGAGAGAGCGCCGGCGTTTTTGTTGTTACCCTCTCGAGGGGAGACGCGAGTTCGTGGATTTTGCTGCCTTCCTGGCCGAAACCGTTCGGCTCATCGTCACACGGGACCCCGATCTCATGGAGATCGTGGGCCTCACTTTCCGGGTCTCGGGCATCGCCCTTGCCTTTAGCTCGCTGGTCGGCATTCCTCTGGGGGCCTTTCTTGGCCTCAAGCGTTTCATTGGTCGGCGCCTGGTGATATCGCTGCTCTATACGGGCATGGGGTTCCCGCCTGTCGTCATCGGTCTGGTCGTCTATATGTTGCTGTCGCGCAGCGGCCCCCTCGGTGCCATTCAGGCCGACATTGTACCTCGCTTGTTCACACCTGCGGCGATGATCCTCGCGCAGACGATCATCTCCTTCCCGCTGGTCGCGGGGTTCACGATGGCGGCGGTCATGGGCGTGGAGCCGCAGCTGCGCCAGCAGATCGTCGCCCTGGGAGCCACAGGGGGCCAGACAGCGCGTACGATTCTGCTCGAAGCCCGCACGGGTGTCATCGTGTCGGTCATTGCGGGTTTCGGGAGCATCATCTCCGAAGTGGGAGCCGTGATGCTGGTGGGTGGCAACATCGATCACAAGACGCGCGTGCTCACCACCGCCATCGTGCTGGAGACACGCAAGGGCAACTTTGAGCTGGCTTCGTCGCTCGGTCTCATCCTGCTGGTGCTCTCGTTCATCGTCAATCTCGCCATGATGCTGCTGCAAGGAAGGAGCTTTGACGAATGAACGAGGCCATCTACCGGCTGCGAGGCGTCTCCAAAACGTACGCCAGGCATGAGGTCCTGGCGATCTCCGAGCTTGATGTTTTGCGAGGCGAGATTCTCGCGATTGTGGGACCCAGCGGTGCAGGTAAGAGCACGTTACTCAGGTTGCTTAACTTTGTCGAGACCACCGACACGGGCACGCTGGAGTTCAACGACCGGGTCTATGGGCCCGGCGATGACGTCTCCCTTTCCGAGCGCCGGCGTGTCACGACCGTGTTTCAGCGCCCGCTTCTGCTCAAGCGGACGGTTCAGGCCAACGTTGCTTATGGGCTCAAGCTGCGCGGGCAGCAGGATGTGCATGACGAGGTGACGGGCGCCCTGAGGCGTGTTGGCCTGGAGCGACTCGCTCGCCAAAAGGCGACGACGCTCTCTGGCGGGGAGGGACAGAGGGTAGCGCTGGCGCGGGCCATGGCGTTGCGCACGGACGTGCTGCTGCTGGATGAGCCCACCGCCAATCTGGATCCCTACAACGTTGGCGCGATCGAAGCCATCGTTGAGGAGATAAATGGTGAACAGGGGACGACGATC
>ENA-OSEO01001962-OSEO01001962.1-sediment-metagenome-genome-assembly--contig:-NODE-1962-length-32465-cov-4.056780_pt1 | contig 32465 bp, 31 predicted proteins | sample MGYA00237883_ERZ534232 | MGnify/ENA metagenome assembly ERZ534232 | reverse complement strand
TATAGTATCGGAGTTGGAACCAGAAAATCAAGAGATCTGTTTTCCAAGATCGCTAATGATCTTTACAGGGGCTGAGTACATCCAAGGAGACTGAGGGTCATCTGTAGGCGGCTTTAATCACCTGGTGGTCCCAACGGGGATCGAACCCGTGTTTCCGGCGTGAGAGGCCAGCGTCCTAGGCCACTAGACGATGGGACCCATGTCACAAAGAGGTGTTGTCTGATTAATAGACCCCGCCGGATTTGTCAAGGAGAATCGATCGCCCCGATCAGAGGGCGTAGATTTCCTTTTCGGTGAGCAGCCGCAGGCCCGAATTTTCGAAAAGGGCCATCGCTGCGTGGGTGTCGGCCACCTCGACCACCAAAACGGCGCGGTCCTTTACGGCAAATCCGTAGGCGTCCTCGACATTGATCTGCCGGTCCGTGAGCATCCGGAACACCCGGTGAAGCCCCCCCGGCCGGTCTTCCACATCGATGGCGACGATCGGCTTCTTGGACACGGTCATGCCGGCCGCATCGAGCGCCCTGGAGGCGGCGTCCGGATCGTCCACCAGCGCCTTGATCAGGCCGTATTCGCCCAGATCGGAGACTTTAAAGGCGCGAACGTTGATTCCCGCATCGGCAAGGATTTTGGTAAGATGCTCCAGACGGCCCGGCCGGTTTTGGGCAAAAACCGAAAGATGGTATGCGATCATCCCGATACGCTCCCCCCTCCCTCACTCCCCCCCTGTGGAATATCCGCATCAAGCCGGAAGGGGGGGTCAGGCCCGCCGGTCCGTGACCCGGACGGCTTTTCCCTCGGCCTTGGGAATGGTGCCCGGCTCCACCAGCGAGACCCGCGGGGTAAACAGCAGTTCCCCCCGGAGGGCATCGGTGAGCCGCTTTTTCAGTGCATTCAACCCCTTTACATCCCCCCGAAAGAATTCGCTCCGGACCTCGACCTCAACGGTCATCACATCCATTTCGCTTTCCGAATCGAGCAGGATCCGGTAGTTTGACCCCACCTCGGCGATCCCCATGAGCACCGCTTCGATCTGCATGGGAAAGACGTTCACCCCCTTTACGATGAACATGTCGTCGGTCCGCCCCTTGATCCGGTCGATCCGCCGGTGGGTTCTTCCGCAGGGGCATCGCCCCGGCACAATCCGGGTCAGGTCCCGGGTCCGGTACCGGATAAGCGGCATCGCCTCCCGGGTCAGCGAGGTGAGCACCAGCTCCCCTTCATCGCCGTCGGGCACCGGCTCCAGGGTGTCCGGATGGACCACCTCCACCAGAAAGGCGTCTTCCCAGATATGCATCCCGTCTTGTTCCGGGCACTCGAATGCCACCCCGGGGCCGAACATTTCGGAAAGCCCGTAAGAGTTGTAGGCCTTCACCCCGTATGCGGCCTCGACCCTGCGTCGGGTGTGTTCGGTGTGGGGTTCGGCCCCCAGATACGCGGTTTTCAACTGCAGGTCGGTACGCGGATCCAGCCCGGTCTCTTCGAACACCGTGAGCAGATAGAGCGCATAGCTGGGGATGATGTGGATCAGGGTGGTGGAAAAGTCCTGCATGAACCGGATCTGGCGCTTGCTGCTGCCCGAACCGGCCGGCAGGGTCATCGCCCCCAGCAGCTCGGCCCCGTAGTGAAACCCCAGCCCGCCGGTGAACATCCCGTAGCCGGTCATGTTCTGAAACACATCGGATCTGCGCGCACCGGTCATGTACATGCATCGGGCGATCAGCTCGGCCCAGCACCGGATATCCGCTGCGGTGTGAAAAACAACGGTCGCCTGCCCCGTCGTGCCCGATGAGCAGTGCATCCGCACCACCTCGTCCCGGTCCACGGTCAGAAACCCATACGGGTATGCCTTGCGCAGATCCTGCTTGGTGGTAAACGGCAGCTTTCGAAGATCCGCCAGCGTTTTCAACGTTTGCACGGCATCCCCGTGCGCGCGAATCTGCCGGCCGTAATAGGCCGAACGGGAAGCCCGTTGCACCGTCCGGTTGAGCCGCTCCAGCTGGAGCGCTTCCAGCAGCGGTCTGGGCATGGTTTCGATCTGTTTTTCCCGGTACACCGATTAAAGCTCCTAAAGACACCTGTTGTTCAATCCGGCCGGCCGACAGGGTCCTTACCCGGCCCTATGCGGGGGGTATTTTTCCTTTTCGAAACCCCAGGGCAAAATAGAGGATCGGGCCGATAAAGGGGATCAGCGCGACGACCCCCCACAGGGCCTTTTTCTCGATCCCCTGAAAGTCCTTCCGGGCGATATCGATCAACGCCCAGCAGGTGAGCGCAAAGAAGACAACCCCGGTGCCGATGACGAGAAGGGTAAAGTTCACGGTCAGTTTTTCAAACGTTCCGAAATTTTGAATATGGTATCCACGTAATAGCTGCTGCGGTTGTAGGCCCAGATCACCTTTTCGGCCTTTTTCCTTTCCTGCCCGGGTTTCCAGCCGTGGCGCTTGAGATAATGGGCAACGCTGGCGATGGCGTCCGCATGGGTGAACAGATCCACCCGGCCGTCCCCATCCCCGTCCCTGGCAAAAGGAAGGATGTTGCTCGGCATAAACTGGGATATCCCGAGGGCCCCGGCATAGGAGCCCCGGATAAGGGAGGGATCGATCTTTTCACGTTCGGCGTACTTGAGCAGTGCGATGAGTTCGGAATAGGCCCATGTCGATTTTCTCTTCGCCCATTTTTCATAAGCGTCCTTGTCCACATCGACGTTTTTCGCAACGCTCTGCCAGAAGCCCTCACGCACCTCCGGGTACTGCAGCGCGGCCATGGTGGAAAGCGTGCTGATGACCGAGCTGTTTCCCGTTCCGGTCCCCAGCCGGGTCTCCACCAGGATGATGGCCGTTACGATTTCCGCATCCACGCCGTATTGCTGCTCGGCGGTTTTCAACTCGGCCTCATATTTTCCCATGTATTGCCTGGCGTTTCGGATGCTTTTGTCCGACAGAAACTGGTCGTAATTGAGGGTCGCCTCCCGGTGCATCAGAAACAGCGAAACCCCCTTGATGTCAAAGTGCACCCCGTCGCTGCCGTAAATCGAATCGATGCGCTCTTTTGCAAACCCATCGGCAACCAGCCGCTGCTGAAGCGGCTGGAAAGAGAGTTCTTGGGTAAACCCCGGTCTTGCGGACGCGGCCGCGATAACCAGAAAAAGCAGAGAGATACCGCCCAGCATGCCGGCAAAAGCCTTACCGATCCTTCCCATTGGATACATCGCCCTCCCAAAGCGTGTTGAAGGCCGAACCGCAGCCCGTTGAAAACCCATAGGGGTATCGTCAATCGATCGGAACCGACCCGCGCACCCGGTGTGTGAAGGTGGCAAGCGTCGAATATCCGGCTTCACGCAGGAGCGTTTTTGCCCGGTCAAAGTGCCTTCCGATATGCTTGGGTGCATGGGAATCGGATCCCAGGGTGACGGGGATATCCATCTGCCGGCACTTTTTGAGGATGCCCGGGGACGGATAGGCCTCTTGAACGGGATGTTCAAACCCGCTGGTGTTCAGCTCCAGGGCCAGGTCCCGGGCCTTGATCTTTATAAGGACCGAATCCACATCGTCTTCAAAAGCGCGCGTGGGCCGCCGGTTGAATTTTTTCAGCAGGTCCAGGTGACATATCATATCGAAAAAGGGATAATCCAGCACTTTTTCAAGCTGCCGGAGGTACCGCCGGTGGATATCCTCCGTATCGCCCCCCCCGTTTGCCCAGGCGGACCCGGAGGTGACGACATCAAACCCATCCAGATAGTGAACCGAACAGCCGATCACGTCAAAGGGAAACCCCCGGATGATCTTCTCTATCCGGTCCGCCTGGGAAAGATCGAAATCCACCTCCAGCCCGACCTTTACCCGGATGGTCTGCCGGTAGCGGTATTTCAACCGCTGTGCGGTAAGAAAGTAGATGGGCACCTCCTCGGGGGTCATGGAAAGCCCCGGATCGGCAGCCCGCAGGGTAAGATGGTCCAGAAAGCAGATCTCCTGCATGCCGATCTGCTGGGCCCGGCGCACATAGGCCGTCATTGCGCCGACGGCATGATTGCACAGGGGGGTATGGATGTGGTAGTCGATTTTCATGGCTCGTCTTGCGAGCCTATACATGACATGATACATAGCGGAAAGTCAACCACCGGCGGAATCGACGATGAAATCCATAAAAACCGCTTTTACCTGCCAGACCTGCGGCTATCAGTCCCCCAGATGGATGGGCAAATGCCCGGACTGCGGCACCTGGGATGCGTTCGTCGAAGAGGCCAAAACCCAAATCCCCCGCGGCGCGGCCGCCGCTCCGGCCCAGCCGGTCCCCATCGATTCGGTGGACATCGAACAGGAAATGCGGCTGGGCACGGGCATCGCCGAACTCGACCGGGTGCTGGGGGGCGGGCTGGTGGCGGGCTCCATCGTCCTGATCGGAGGAGATCAGGGGATCGGAAAGTCCACCCTGATGCTCCAGGCCCTGTACGCCATTTCCGTTCAGGGGCACAGGGTCCTGTACGTTTCGGGGGAAGAATCCGTCCGTCAGATCCGCCTGCGCAGCAAGCGGCTGCACACGGTGAACCCGGAACTCCTGGTGGTTTCGGAAATCGATCTGGAGTCCATCCTCTCCATGGTGACCACCATCCGCCCGGAAGTGCTGGTGGTCGATTCCATCCAGACCATGTACAGCCCGGATCTGACCTCGACCCCCGGCAGTGTGAGCCAGGTGCGGGAATCGGCCGCCCGGTTGATGCTGACCGCAAAGAAAACCGGGGTGCCCATCTTTCTGGTGGGTCATGTGACAAAGGACGGCGCCATTGCCGGGCCTCGGCTGCTCGAGCACATGGTCGACACCGTGCTCTACTTCGAAGGGGATCGCAACCACGTGTTCCGGATCCTTCGGGCGGTGAAGAACCGGTTCGGTTCCACAAACGAGATCGGGGTGTTCGAAATGAAGGAAAAGGGATTGGCCCAGGTGGCCAACCCGTCTGCGGTGTTCCTTTCCGAAAGGCCCAAAAACGCCCCGGGCTCGGTGGTCACGGCCAGCATGGAGGGAACCCGCCCGATCCTGGTTGAACTCCAGGCCCTGGCCAGCAGCACCAATTTCGGCACCCCGCGCCGGACCATCCTGGGCTTGGACCAGAACCGGGTGGCGCTTTTGGTGGCGGTAATGGAGAAAAAACTGGGGATGCACCTTCTCGGACACGATCTTTTCATGAACGTCGCGGGAAGGGTCAAGGTGGACGAACCGGCCGTGGATATGGGCATCGTATCGGCCATCGCGTCCAGCTTCCTGGACCGGCCCATCGCCGAGGAAACCGCGGTGCTCGGCGAGGTCGGCCTCACCGGGGAGGTCCGCGCCATCAGCCAGGCGGAGACCCGGGTGGGCGAGATGAAGAAGATGGGCTTTTCCCGATGCCTGATTCCGGAGAACAACCGCAAGCGAATGCCCCCCATCGATGCCATCGAGCTGATCGGCATACGAACCGTGTCCGACGCCATGGCGGTGCTGTTCTGAGCGGCCGGGTGCATACGGCCAAAATAGCTAAAATTTTTAAAGAAACGGACCGAATCGGATCTTGTCTATCGATCCGATGGTGAGTATACTATGGGGTCGAAAATAAACCGGTGGGCGGACCACTACACGCGGCAGGCCAAAAGGGAGCACTTTCCCGCACGATCCGTCTACAAGCTCAAAGAAATCCAGCGCCGGTTCGGCCTGATCAAACCGGGTGACCGGGTGCTGGACCTGGGATGTTCGCCCGGCTCCTGGCTGCTCTATGCGGCCGAGCTGACCGGGCCCGGCGGGCAGATCACCGGCATCGACATCCAGCCGGTCGGCGTACCGGTGCCCAAACACGTCCGGGTGCTTGCCGGAGACGTGCTTTCGGCGGACGCGCCGCTGTTTGAGACGCTGGGCATCGATTTTGACGTGATCCTAAGCGATATGGCGCCGTCCACCACCGGGATCAAATCCGCGGACAGCGCAAGGTCCTATGAACTCTGCCTGGCGGCATTGCGCATCGCCGAACGGCATTTGCGTAAGGGGGGCACGTTGCTGTGCAAAATCTTTCAGGGGGAAGAATTTAAGCGGTTTCAGCTGCAGGTTCAGAACCTTTTTCAAAACCATAAGATTTTCAAACCCCAGAGCAGCCGGAAGGCCAGCAGGGAGATTTACATCATCGGAACAGGGAAACGAAATTAGGAGGCAGTATATGTCGGGTCACAGCAAGTGGGCCAGCATCCGGCACAAAAAGGGTGCAGCAGACGCAAAACGGGGAAAGGTGTTTACCAAGCTCATCAAGGAGATAACCGTCGCCGCCCGGATGGGGGGCTCGGGAGATCCCAGCGCAAATCCAAGGCTCCGGCAGGCCATTCTCGCCGCCAAGGCCGAAAACATGCCCAAGGACAATATCGAGCGCGCCGTGAAAAAGGGGACCGGGGAACTGGAAGGGGTCAGCTACGAGGAGGCGATATACGAAGGGTACGGCCCGGGCGGGGCCGCGGTGCTGGTCGAATCGTTGTCGGACAACAAGAACCGGGCGGTGTCGGAAATCCGCCACATTTTCGGCAAAAACGGCGGGAGCCTGGGCGAAAACGGTTGTGTGGCCTGGATGTTCAAAAAGAAAGGATACGTCAACGTCGATAAGGACGCCGTCACCGAAGAGCGGCTCATGGAGTTGGTCCTCGAAGCGGGTGCAGAGGACGTTCGCGAGGACAACGGCAGCTATGAAATCATCACCGCACCCGAAGACTACGAAACGGTTCGCACCGCGCTCGATACCGCGGCCATCCCCTGCACCGAAGGGGAGATCACCATGCTTCCCCAGACCTCCACGCCGTTAAAGGGCAAGGACGCGGAACAGATGGTTCGGCTCATGGAACTGCTCGAGGACTGCGAAGACGTTCAACGGGTTTATACAAACGCGGACATTCCCCCAGAGCTGGTATAGCCTGTTTTTCCGGCAGACAAAACGATGGGCGCTTGCCTGGCGGGCAAGCGCCCCTTACAGTCTGATCTTTGAACGCGCAGAGGGCGATGCTGCGCTCGGGTAGAGCTGAAGCATGCCGTGGACGGCCTTCAGCGCCGGCCGCCGGATCCCTTCGGGCACCTTCACTTCGCCCTCCAGATCCACAAGGCTTCGCAGGATATCTTCAAAGGTGATTTTTTTCATGTCCGGGCATGCCATCGATTCGGATGCCGGGTAAAAGCTTTTGCCGGGCACCGCTTTTTTTAGCGGATGGAGCAGCCCCATCTCGGTTCCGATGATAAACTCCCGCTGTTTCGACGATGCGGCGTACCGAACCATACCGGAGGTACTCAAAACGGCATCGGCCAAGGCCAGCACCTCGGGTCGACACTCCGGGTGCGCGATAAAGGCGGCCTCCGGGTGGATCCGTTTTGCCTGCCCCACGTGTTCGGGGGTGAGCCGATCATGCACCGGGCAGTACCCGTCCCAGAAGTGGATGGTTTTTTCCGTCCGGGACGCTGCGTATCGGGCAAGATTCCGATCCGGAACCATCAGGATCTCATCCGCGGCCAGGCTTTCCACCACCTCCAGCACATTGGCCGATGTACAGCAGATGGTCGACAGGGCCTTTACCGCGGCAGTCGAATTCACGTAGGTGACCACCGGCAGGTGGGGGGAGCGCTGCCTTCTTTGCCGAAGCGCCTCGGCGGTCACCATATCCGCCATGGGACAGCCCGCATCTTTGCGCGGCAAGAGAACGGTTTTGTCCGGAGACAGGATCGAGGCGGTTTCCGCCATGAACATCACGCCGCAAAAGACGATGACCTGGGCATCGGTTTCTGCGGCCCATATGCTGAGCTCCAGCGAATCCCCGCAAAGATCCGCGAGGTCCTGAATCTCGGGGGGTTGGTAGTTGTGCGCCAGAATGATGGCGTTTCGTTCCTTTGCAAGGCGCCTGATCTTGTCTTCCATGTGCTATCCTTGTTTGTTCGATCGTATGGATCCCCGGGCTTCCTGCTTCGGCAAAATCCGGAACGCCGGTTGCCCCGGATTCACTGTTCCATCCGGATCACGTCGGCCCCCGGGGGGATGTCGAACTGAAAAAGCGAATCTTTCAGCTCCCCGACAAACTGGTAATGGGTCAGCCGGATCCGGGTTTCATCCCCGTAATCATTGACCGTCGTCACCTCGAAAACCTCAAACGTCTCAGGGGCGATGGAAAGATAGATGCTCTTGATATCGCCGGTTTTCTTCAAGGGCACCAGCTTGAGCCGATCGACCGGCCCCTTGGCATCGTCCTCGAGGGATATCTCAAAATTGTCCCGCACCCGACGGATATCGGTGAGAAACCCCGCCCCCTTGCCGTCGCCGAAAAAAGCCGGGGCCTTTCCGATCATCACCTGATGGTCATCGGGCCGATAGACCCACAGATCGGCGCCGTCGGTGATGATCAGCTGCCGTTCCGGCCGCTCGTATTCCCATCGCATCATCCCGGGGCGCTTGGCGTACAACCGGCCCGACGCGGTTTCCGTCACCTCCAGGGCTTTGAGCGTCGAGACCTGAGAGAAAAGAACCGAAAATCCCGGCCCTGAATATCGCTTCTCAATCCCCTGGAGGACCGCCTCCAACGCCGGCGCCGCTTCGGCCATGCATGCGGAACCCACCGAAAGGATCACCCCCGCTGCCAGCAGCCATATGCCGACGGGGGGGATTGCTGTTGACATCCGTCGTATCACCCTGAACCTCCGAAATGTGTCGGCGCACCCGTTTCATCGGTCTCTCCGATGGCAAATCCCCCCGTTCCGAGGACCTGTTCGGGAGGATGAAAATATTCTGTTTTTCCGAAAATCGCAAGGCAAATCCGGTCGATGATCCGCATTTCTCCGTAGAGCTGTTCCGAATCGATATGGGGAATACGGATGCCCCGCATCATCAGGGTCTCCATGTTGTCTTTTTCCAGCATCGCATAAAACCGCCTGGCCTTCTGCAGATTCTGAAAGCACGACCGTTTGCGATCGATCAGCGTTTTATAATAGTCTGCAGGATCCGCCCCCGCTTCCAGCAGCGCCAGGATGAAATCCAGGCAGGCATCGTCCGGTTCCCGGACCTTTTCAAAAAAGGCGCACAAAAAACGGATACGCCCGGGGGTCGCCGCAAACCGGGCGTTTCTCAGCGCCACCTTTGCACGCACCTGCCGGTCTTGGGCAAGGTGCCGGTGGATATGGGCCAGCAGGGTCGCATCGATGCTTTGGGTGATCCGCAATCTGGACACCAGGGGCTCCACCGCACATGCCGGCAACACCGCGGTAAGCAGCTTGCGGTGATCGGGAGAAAAAAGCGGGACGTGCGGGGGGGCGTCCATGAGCAGGCGGACCACCTGGGCCGGGTCGTCGATCCGGAAGCGTTCCGATTCCAGGATCGGTTCGATCTGAAGCTGGAAAAGCGTATCCGGAAAAAAGAGAAGCGAGCAGAGGCTTTCCGCATCGCCATCGGAGGGGTCGACCAAAAAGGCGCCCAGCGTTTCTGCGCAGGGCCGGGAAAACGTCGATTCGATATAGTGAAGCGTCTCCGGGCTCAGATGCACCCCGCGCTGGAGCACCTCCCTGATCTTATCGGCCAGCCGTCTGCACCGTGCACCGGATTCCATTGGGGGTCCCTTATCTTTTAGAAATATCGCGCCATCCGCATCATGATCTCATGTTTGGGGATGGCCCCGGGCAGGCTTTCTTTGAGCGTGCCGTTATCGAAAATGAACAGAAAGGGTACCCCCATGACGTTGTATCGTGCGGCAACCCGGGGGTTGGCCTCCACGTTGAGCTTTGCCACACGAACCCTCCCCTTGGCCTCCCCGGCAAATTGATCGACCATCGGACCGGTCATCCGGCAGGTCGGGCAGTTGGGAGACCAGCAATAGAGCAGAACCGGCAGCGGGGAGTTGAGCACCGTCTGCTCGAAATTCGCATCGGTTGCCATCACCGGCTGTCCGTTGGAAAGCACCTGGGTGTCCAGCGGGGATTTGCATTTGCCGCAATGGGCGTCATGGTCCAGCCGGTCTGCGGGGATCCGGTTTTTGGCCCGGCAACGGCTGCAGCGGATCGTAAATGTCTCCCCCTTTGTGCCCGCCTCCGCAGGAGACGAAAGGGGTGAGCCGCATTTGCCGCATTTTGCTGCCCCGTGCAGCTTGCCTTCCGGAACGCGGTTTTTTGCTCCGCACCGACTGCATTGAACGATTTTAAAACCGGTCGAATTCATACCTCACCGTCTAAAGATCAAAAATAATATCTGAAAATCGAAAGTAAAGCCTTTAGGGCATCACGCCGTATTTTTTAAGCTTCTTGTGCAGTGTCTTTCGGGTGATGCCGAGCCGTCGCGCAGCTTCGCTTTTGTTTCCCCCGGCGGAATCAAGGGTTTTGAGAATCGTGGCTTTCTCCACCGTTTCCAGGGGCCGGTCGACAAGGGTATCCCCGGGCATATCGTTCGATTCCAGCGACGCTGGGGTCGATACGGGGTCGATGGGAAACAGCTCCGCATCCAGATAATCCGATCGGGCCAGGACCACCCCCCGCTCCACCGCATTCATCAGTTCCCGAACATTTCCCGGCCAGTCGTACCGAATCAACCGGTCCATGGCCTGGGGGGTGACCCCCCGGATGGGCTTCCGGTTCTTTTCCGAAAACCGTCTCAAAAAATGCTCCACCAGCAGGGGGATATCCTCGCGCCGCGTTCGTAAGGGCGGCAGGTGGAGGCTGACGACGTTCAACCGGTAGTAGAGGTCTTCCCGGAACCGCCCCTCCAGAATGCACCCTGAAAGATCCCTGTTGGTTGCCGCGATCACCCGCACATCCACCGGTACCACCTCTTCCCCCCCCACACGGGTGATCTCTCTTTCCTGGAGCACCCGCAAGAGCTTGGCCTGCATGGTCAGGCTCATTTCACTGATTTCGTCCAGAAAGATGCTCCCGTGGTTTGCCTGCAGGAATTTGCCCTCTTTCCTCCGGTCCGCACCGGTGTAGGCGCCCCTTTCATGCCCGAAAAGCTCGGATTCCAAAAGGGTTTCGGTGATGGCCGCACAGTTTATTTTTACAAAGGGGCCCTCTTTCCGGGGGCTGTTGAAATGGATGGCCCCGGCAATCAGCTCCTTGCCGGTTCCGGATTCCCCGGTAATCATCACCGTGGCTTCCGAGGGCGCCACCTGGGCAACGGTCTCCAGGAGTCTTACCATCGCCGGGCTGCGGCCGATGATGTTTTGCGTATCGAAATTCGCCCCGATGCTCTCCTTCAGCCTGCGGTTTTCTTCTTTCAGGGTGATGTGCTCCATCGCCCGCCGGAGGGTCAGTTTGAGCTTCTCGAAATCGAGCGGTTTGGTCAGGTAATCGTATGCCCCCTTTTTCAAGGCGTCGACGGCCGTTTCCACCGACGAATAGGCCGTCATGAGGACCACCGGAATGGCCGGATTGGCGGATTTGATGCGCGCAAGGGCTTCGATCCCGGAGACCCGAATCATCCGTATATCCATCAGCACCAGATCGAAGGGCTGCCGCAGGACCGCCTCGACGGCCGTCGAGCCGTCATCGGCTTCACATACGCGGTATCCCCAGCCGCTCAAGAGCATTTTGAGCATGGTTCGGTGGGCGCTGTCGTCATCGACCACAAGAAGCGTCTCCATGTTGCCCCGACCTCCTTTTCAATTTTCCCCGCCATACGACGGACACGCCGGATCCCCCGCTGAAGCGCACGGGGTTCGCAACGGGATGCCGGATACCCGCTTACCCTGTGCATCCGTCCTGAGATTCGGGCAGAAGGATCGTAAAGGTGCTCCCCCCGCCCGGCCGGCTTTCCACCCGAATCTCACCCTTGTGCCCCTGGACGATGTTGTGGGCGATGGCAAGCCCCAACCCCGTGCCGCTGGGTTTGGTGGTGTAGTACGGATCGAATATGTGTGAAAGATCCGATTCGGCGATTCCCGTGCCGGTATCCGATACCCGTATTTCAATCCGCCCGTCCTTCTCATTTCGAAAAAGGTCCACACCCAGCCGGCCGTTTGCATCCATGGACTCGAGGGCATTCAGGTAGAGGTTGAGCAGAACCTGCTTCATCTTATCCGGATCTATTTGAACGGTAAGCCCATCGATCAGCGGCCCGGACTGCATCGAAACCCCCTTTTCCCTGGCCTGGGGTTCCACCAGTTTCAAAGATCCCTCGATCAAGGCATTGAGCGAGACGGGTTTTTTCGAGATGGATATCGGCTTTGCAAACTCGAGCAGCTGGCTCACCACACGGTTGAGCCGGTCCACTTCCTGGATCATGATCCCTGCAATCTGCTGGTCTTCGGTGTTTTCTCGATACCGCTCCTTAAAATACGTTGCAAAGCCCTTGATGGAACTCAACGGGTTTCTCACCTCATGGGCCACCCCGGCCGCAAGCCGGCCCACCGTCGCCAATCGTTTGCTCCGTGCGATCTCCTCGCGCAAGGATTTGACTTCACTCAAATCCTTGAACAGCAGAATGCGCCCCTGCACATTGCCTGCGGCATCTGCAAGCAGGCTCGTGCTGATTTCCAACGATACGGTGCGCCTCTCATTCACCCGACAGTCGACTTCCTTTTCCTGGGGTTCTTGCCGGGGCTCGGTGCTGCGCAAAGAATCCCAGAGCCGGGGCGGCAGAACATCTTCTGCGGGCTTGCCGCTGACCGTCGTGCCGTTTACCCCCAAAATCGTTCCGGCAACGGCATTGATGGAGACGACCCGATGCTGGGGGTCTATGGCCACAAGCCCGATGGGCATGCTTTCGACCACGGTGTCTGAAAAGGCCTGTATTTTTGAAAGGGACGCGCGGGTGCTGCGATAGCTCTGAAAGACAAACAGCAGCACGATGCCGGCAAACCCGATCAGCAGCAGGACAGCCACCATGAGCAAAAAGTGCCGGGTGTCGGCTTGGGTTGCCTGTTCCACGGCCGCCATGTCCAGCCCGATAAAAATCGACATCGCCGGTGCATTGTCCACGTCCGGCAGATCGGCCCGGGGATGAAAATACCTGCGCATCATCATCGGGCCCGGCTGCATGCCCGTGGGCCGTCCGGTCGGGGAAAATTTTCGAAACACTTCGAAGGTCTTCTTCCCTTCGGATAGTGCAACCACACGGTGTTCGACGCTGTCGGATTGGGATATCCGACGGTAGTCCAAGCCGGCCGCATAGCGGGTTCCGATACGGCTCGGATCGTTGTCGGCCAGTATCCTTCCGTCGGCATCCACCACCAGGATATAGTCGATATCCGGCTGCTGGGAGGTCTCGGTCAACAGCTTCTGGAGCTGAAAACTACCCCGGTGCATCCCCATCCCGGTTCGGGTTCCCGCCTCAAAGGATCGGATCAGGGCCGCGCCTTTTTCGAGCAGAAGGCGGGTGGTGTTCTCTTTTTGGCGGTTGATGTTCTCAAGCGCGATAAAACCGAAGATCGGAAAGAGCACCAGCAGTGCCCCGATCACGATCCAGGGAGAAAGACCGGTCCACAATCTATCCGGGGAAAGCCGCTTCATCATGTTTCTTTTTGATACGCGATGGATACTTTTTACGCATAATAGCCCGATGCCCCGGGCAAAGCAACCCCCTTGGGCCACCCTGCGTATTGACCCTCTCACGGATGTGGGCTATGAGTGATGGAGGGGTCGAACCGCAGCGAGCCTGCTTTTCGCCCGCACGCGCGGCCGTATCGACCAAACTTTTCACGTTTTGTTGCCCAAACCCGATGGAGTCGGCCGGATTGAATGCCACTAAAAACGCCTGGTGGGTGCCGAGGCGGACCCAAGTGCTGGATGTCGCCAAATTTCTGATCCTGGTGGGACTGCTCACCGGGTTGATGATCCGCAGCAGCGACGCGCTGGGGTATCACTGGCAGTGGTACCGGATCCCCCGGTACATCCTGTTTTCCGAGCCGGGGGGATGGGTTTTGGGGCCGCTGCTCGAAGGGCTCCTGGTCACCCTGCGGATCACGGGAATCAGCCTGGTCCTGGCCTTCTCCTTCGGGATGACCACCGCGCTCTGCAGGCTGTCTTCCTCGCTTGTGGCGCGGATGCTCGCCCGGGGCTACCTCGAAGCGATCCGAAACACCCCCCTGCTGGTCCAGCTGTTCTTTATTTACTTTGTGGCGGGCCCGGTGCTGGGCGTCGGCCGGTTTGCATCCGCGGTGCTGGCGCTGAGCCTTTTCGAAGGCGCCTATGCGTCCGAGATCTTTCGTGCGGGCATCGTCTCCATCCACCGGGGCCAATGGGAGGCCGCCTACAGCCTGGGGCTCAATATGTTGGACACCTACCGCTACGTCATCCTGCCGCAATCCGTCAGACGGATCCTGCCGCCCTTGACCGGCCAGGCCGTCTCCCTGGTGAAGGATTCGGCCCTGGTCAGCACCATCGCCATCTACGATCTGACCATGCGCGGCCAGATGATCATCGCGGAGACCTTTTTGACCTTTGAAATCTGGTTTACGGTTGCGGGCATCTATCTGGTGATTACCATGGTTCTGTCGTTTACCGTCAATTTCATGGAAAACCGCCTTCGGATCGAGGCATAGCCAATGACAACGTCACCGGTGGACAAGGAAGAGGGCGACTTTATCATCCACATCGAAAAGGTAAACAAGATCTACCCCAACGGCGTGCAGGCCCTCTGTGATTTTTCGACCCGGATCCGGCGCGGGGAGGTCCGGGTCATCGTCGGTCCCTCGGGCTCGGGCAAATCGACCCTGCTCCGGTGCATCAACGGGCTTGAACGGATCGACACCGGTCGGATCGTGGTCGACGGCATCCCCCTGGACGAGAGCAAAAAAAACCGGCTGGAAATCCGAAAGGAAGTCGGCATGGTGTTTCAATCCTTCAACCTGTTTCCCCACATGACCGTGCTGGAGAACATCAACCTTGCCCAGCGTCGGGTTCGTAAAAAAACCCGCAAGGCGGCCACCGAGACCACCATGGACCTGTTGAAAAAAGTCGGCATGGTAGACAAGGCGCACAGCTACCCCGGCCATTTGAGCGGGGGCCAGCAGCAGCGGGTGGCCATTGCCAGAGCCCTGGCGATGATGCCCGCGGTCATGCTGTTCGATGAGGCGACCAGTGCGCTGGATCCCGAAATGATCGGGGAAGTTCTGGAGGTCATGAAAACCCTGGCGAAAGAGGGGATGACCATGGTGGTGGTGACCCATGAAATGGGATTTGCAAAAGAGGTGAGCGATTGGGTGATCTTTATGGACGAGGGGCGCAAAATCGAGGAGGGGACGGTCGAGCATTTTTTTTCAGATCCCAAAGAGGACCGGACAAAACGGTTCTTAAGCCAGATCCTCTAACCAAAGAAAGGAGAAGGGGTATGAAACCGAAGGGTTCCGTTGCTTGCTTGGCATTTTTCATGTTGCTGACCATCGGGATGGTCCGCGCCGGCTACGGGGGCGAACTCCAGCAGCAGTTGACCGCAGAAAGCACCGTCGAACAGGTGCTCAGACGGGGCGTGCTGCGGGTGGGCATGTCGACCTTTGTCCCGTGGGCCATGAAGGACAAAAAAGGGCAACTGGTCGGCTTTGAGATCGACGTGGCCACCCGGCTGGCAAAGGACATGGGGGTTCAGGCCGAATTTGTACCCACCAAATGGGCGGGCATCATCCCGGCCCTGCTGACCGGCAAATTCGATGTCATTATCGGGGGCATGGGCATCACCCCTGCACGCAACCTCAAAGTCAACTTCACCGGTGCCTACGATTATTCCGGCATGTCCATGGCCGCCAGCAAGACATTGGCCGCGGGTTTCGACAGCATCGAGGATTTCAACCGCCCCGATGTGGTCCTCACCGCGCGGCTCGGCGCCACCCCCGTGGACGCCGCCAAAAAGTACATGCCCAAGGCCCAGTTGAGGCTGTTTGACGACGAGGCGCAGATTTTCCAGGAGGTGATCAACGGCAGGGCGCACGGGGTGGTCGCCAGTGCCCCCACCCCGGCGTTTCAGGTGTTGAAATATCCGGACAAGCTTTTCCTGCCCCTCAAAGACACCTTCACCAAAGAGCCCATCGGGTTCGCCGTTCGGAAAGGCGACATCGATACGCTCAATTATTTTAACAACTGGATCACCGTGGCCGCTGCCGAGGGGTGGCTCGCCGAACGGAAGCACTACTGGTTTATGACCCGCGACTGGGAATCGATGCTCCAGTAAAGGGGTACCGGGCGCCTTGATCCCCCGAAGCACGAAACTAAAACCGGTCGATCTGGTCCTGATGGGGCTGCTGGCGGCGGTCGGAATCTGCCTTGCCTACCGGATCACGGTGGGGCTCCATTACCGATGGAACTGGTCGGCTATCCCCCAATATCTTTTCTATTACGACCCGGAGACGGGCCGGTGGATTCCGAACCTGCTCATGCAGGGGCTGTTCAATACGATCCGGTTGAGCGTCTGGGGAACGATTCTGGCGACCCTGATCGGAACCCTGCTGGGGCTCTGCCGGATCGGCAGCAGCCTGTTCAACCGGATGATCGGCCGGACCTACGTGGAGCTGATCCGGAATCTGCCGCCGCTGGTGCTGATCTTTATCTTCTACTTTTTTGTCAGCGATCAGCTCATGCCGATTTTGGGGGTGGACCGGTGTGTACGGTCCTGCTCGGATGCCACCCGGAGTATTCTAAGCGTGCTGTTTGCCCCGCCGGCGCAGTTCTCCGCGTTCCTGTCGGCAATGATCACCCTGGCGTTGTTTGAGGGGGCCTACATCACGGAGATCGTCCGGGCCGGCATCCAGTCCGTCGAAAAGGGCCAGTGGGAAGCCGGTGCGGCCTTGGGGCTGTCTTGGCGGCATCAGATGCTCGATGTGATCATCCCCCAGGCAATCCCCCGCATTCTTCCCCCGCTGGCCGGCCAATTCATCTCGACGATCAAAGATTCGGCCATCGTTTCGGTCATCTCGATTCAGGAGCTGACCTTCCAGGCCATGGAACTGATGTCCGCCACCTATTTGACCTTTGAAATCTGGATCACCGTAACGGGGCTCTACCTGACCCTGACCCTGACCCTGTCGGTTGCGGTCGGACGCATCGAGGTGCGGATGCGCCGGCGGTATCATTGACCGTATCCAAATCGTAAAATCCCTCCCGGCCTCCCTTTAAAGAAGGGGGCTCTTCTCCCAAATAGTTGGGAGAAAGGGTTCCAGGGTTCCAGGATTCGAGCTTGAATCCTATTGGATCACCAACTAATTTGGAGATGATCCAAAAAGGGAGGAGAATAATTTCATGCAACGGAACCCGCATCGTCCGGTGCAATGATCCGGCAGCCCTGGATCAGGGTCTCCGGTGCCAGGGCATACAAGGCATCGAGCAGTTCGATCATAAAAGAGCCGGGTCCGGCGGATCGACGGCCGGCGATTTCTCCGGCCAGCCCGAAAAAAGACAGCGCACCGGCTGCGGCCGGAAGCGGGCTCGGATCGACCGCTGCAAATGCGGCAAGGACCGCGGTGGCCGCGCACCCCGATCCGGTCATGCGGGCCATGAGCGGATGGCCGTTTTCAACCTGAAGGATCCGGTGGCCGTCGGTGATGATATCGACGGGACCGGTCACGGCACAGACCGTTCGGTGCGTTTCGGCCAGCCGCTTGGCCGCGGCCAGCGCATCCGCAACCCCGTGGGCGGCATCCACCCCTTTGCTCCGGATCGGTTCCCCCCCAAGCGAGACGATTTCCGATGCATTGCCCCGGATGGCGAAGAGCTGGATCTCCTCTACAATCCTCCGGGCGAAAAAGGTCCGGTAGGTCGAGGCGCCGGCACCCACCGGATCGAATACGACCGGTTTGCCCAGCGCGTTCATCTTTTTGGCCGCCCGCAGCATCGGGTCTGTTCGATCCTCGGATAAGGTACCGATGTTGAGAACCAGCGCATCGGCGATATCGGCGATTTCCTCCACTTCGCTGCCCGCATGGGCCATGATCGGCGAGGCCCCCATGGCGAGCAGCGCGTTTGCCGTATAATTGACGGCGACCCTGTTGGTGAGGGTATGCACCAGCGGTCGTTTGGCGCGAATCGCCGCCAGATCCCCGGCGGCCCGGTGGGCAAGATCTTCCATGGAAACGATCCTTTTATGTCCCCAGTTTCAGCAGGACCAGCCCCGCCAGCATCACCACCGTTCCCGGCCAGATGGTGCGGATGGTGGCCCCTTCGGTGAAGAAAAAATACCCGATGGCCAGCGCGAACAGGATCTCCACCTGCTTGACGGCCTCCACATAGGCGCTGACCGTCATCGTGTAGGCGGTGGTGCCGAACCAGGTGGAAAGTGCCGCGCAGGCCCCCAGGCTGACAAACCCCTTCCAGTACCGGCGGATCTTTACAAATTGCCCCCGGGACCGGTACAGGGTATATGGGGTGATCATCGCCGAGCAGAAGACATAGCCCATGAGCACGGCGAACATCGGATCCGAAAGCAGCGCCATCTTTTTGATCAGCACCACCGACGGTGCATACCCCATGGCGGCCCCCAGGGTCCATCGTTGCCCGGGATCCCTGACAATGGCGGCAATGGGGGCCAAAAAGGAGATCCGGGCCTGCCGGATGTTCAAAAGATAGACCCCCAGCAGGGACAGGCAGAGCCCGGCCAGCCCCGGCACCGACGGCATCTCGCCCAGCGTCAGGTACCCCCAGCCCACCAGCAGGATAAGGCTCAGCTTCCACAGCGGGGTCACCAGGGAAATGTCGGAGGTTTTAAGCGCCCTGGACAGGCAGAGGGTCCCCAGAACCTGGGTGATCCCGAACCAGAAACCGGTCATCCAGAATCCGTTCCGGATCGGAGGGATCCCCGTTGTGATCACCCCGACAAGCGCAAAGGGAAGCAGGAAGGTAAATCGCCCCCAGACGTTGATCGTATGGTCCAGCGCATGGCCGAGCCGTTTCATGACAACGTTTCGGAGCACCTGGAAAAGCGCGCTGAGCAGTGAAAGCAAAAACCACATGGTTTTCAAAGTTCAAAGTTCAAGGTTCAAAGTTCAGGGTTCAATTCCTCCCGGCGGTTCTCAAGAGACATCCGCAGACGACGGTCATCAGCGCCATGGATGCCGCGGCAGCGGTAAAACCGGTATGAAATCCATAGCGATCCACCAGGGCCCCCATCACCGGGGTGAGCACACCCCCCCCCTCGATGCTGCAAAAAAAATAGATCCCCAGCACGGTCGACCGGTAGTGGGCCGGCACTTCGCTGACGATGAAGGATTCGGAAACCGGCATGCGGGTCATGTGAATCGAACCCAGCACCACCAGCATCACCCCAAAGCCGATGCCGTAGGGAACGAAATGGATCATATACACCGCCGGTCCGAGCAGGGAGCAGACGGTCAGGATCATGGGGACCTTTCCCATCCGGTCCGACAGCATTCCCCCGAATGGAGCGGCCCAGAGCCCGGCTGCATAGATGATGGCTATAAACGCGGCTGCGGTCCGCTCCCGCACATGAAACGCATCCACCATGTAGAGCGGAATAAACGAGATCACCGAGGTGAGCACCGCGGAGGTGAAGGTGCTGAGCAGAATAAAGGCGACAATGGAGCGATTGCTGTAGCGGCGCACCGGGGGGCGCACCTCGGAGGGACCCGGTTTACGGACGCCCCCGGTCATATCCACCCGCCGGCCCAAAACCACATGGAATACCAACCCGAAAAGGATGATCGGAATGGCCAGGCTGACAAACGCCCCCCGCCAGCCCAGATGCGCGGCGATGGCCGCCCCGATCAAAGGAGAGATAAAATAGCTGCTGCTCCCGCCCACCAGATGGCACCCCAGCGCAAAGCCGCGGCTTTCGGGCCGCACCGCAGCGGAGATGAGCGGGGGTGCGGCAGGATGGTAGCCGCCGCCGGCAAGGCCCATGAGAACCAGAAAAAAGATCACCAGCAGGTAGGCATGGGAGAGCCCGAGCATCAGCCCGGCAAGCCCGACCCCGGAGATGGAAACCGTAATCAGTATGTGCGGCCCCAGCCGGTCGGCCAGCCAGCCGGCCGGCAGCTGGGCGATGCCGTAAGACAGGCTGAATGCAGATACGACCAGCCCGGCCTGGGTATAGTCCAGGTGGAAATCCTTGCGGATGAACGGCAACAGCGGGACCACCAGAGCGGTAATCACATGGTGCGACAGATGGGCCAGCACAAACAGCCAGGTGACCCCGGAAAAAAGCCGCTGGAAAAAGGAGCGGAGCGTGCCCAGGCGGGTTGGCGTCGACATGACCGGTTATAGCTTCCCCTTTTTGAGGATGGCCACCAGCAGCCATACCCCCATGATGGCCGCAGCGAGGAATCCGATCATCCCGATCAGCGAAATGCCGAACATCAGCGGGGGGGTGCTGGAGATGACGATGAGGGCCGAGCCGATGATCAGCGCGGCGATGATGATGGAAAACGCGATGCGGTTGCTGATCTGGTCATGGGCGGCCCGGAGCTTGTCGAGCCCCTGATGCTCGACATTGAGCAGAAACTTCCGTTGCCGGACCAACCGCAGGACTTCGAGCATGTCTCTGGGAAACTGCTCGACAAACTGCACCAGTTCCGATGCCACGTGAAGGGCGTCCTCGTAGAGGCGGCCGGGGTAATAGCGGGCGATTTTCACCCGTTCGATGTAAGGGGCCGCGGTGGCGATCATATCGAATTCCGGATCCAGCTGGATGGCAACCCCCTCGACGGTGGCCAGCGACTTCATCATCAAAAAAATATCCGGCCGGATCCTGAGGCGATGCCGGCTGGAAAGGTGGAGCAACTGGTGGAGCAGCCTGCCCAGTTCGATCTCCTTTAAGGGTCGGTACAGGTGACGCCCCATAAAATCGGCAACATCCCGTTCAAACAGGCGCGGATCCGGTTCTTCATCGAAGGTGGTCAGTTTGAGCAACACCTGGGTGGCCCGTTTTTCGTTGTGGTGAATCACGCTGTCGATCAGATCGACAAATTCCTCCCGGGTGGTTCGGTCCACCATTCCGGCATTTCCGAAATCGAGCAGGCAGATCACATTGCCGGGCAGCGCAAAGATGTTGCCCGGGTGCGGATCTGCGTGAAAGAAGCCCAGTTCGAATACCTGTTTGAACAGGAGCCGGGCCCCATTTTCGGTGATTTTTTTCGTGTCCAGGCCGGCTGCCCGAAGCTTGCCGGTTTCGGACACCTTGATGCCGTCGATAAACTCGGTGGTCAGAATCCGCGATGTGGAGTATTCCCGATAGACCTTGGGCACATACAGGGTGGGGGTATCCAGAAACTGCCGGGCGAAGCGCTCCATGTTGGACGCCTCGATGGTGTAATCGATCTCCTTTTCGAGACTGGTCGCAAACTCTTCGACGATCTTGACCGGCCGGTGAAGGGCGAGCTCTTCGATATGCCGCTCCATCAGTGTCGCCAGGTGCAGCATGATCTCCAGGTCCACCTCGATGATCCGGCCGATGTTGGGGCGCTGCACCTTCACGGCCACCGCCTCGGCCCCCTTGAGCCAGGCTTTATAGACCTGCCCGATGGAACCCGATGCGATGGGGGTCTCCTCGACCCGTTCGAACACCTCCCCGGGTTCGGCCCCCAGCTCTTTTAGGATGATTTCCCGCGCCAGGGGGAAGGGAAACGCCGGCACATCGTCCTGAAGCTTGGCCAACTCACGGAGGAATTCTTCGGGGATCAGATCGGGCCGTGTCGAAAGGGCCTGGCCCAGCTTGATGTAGGTCGGCCCCAGCTCCTCGAAGGCCATCCGGACCCTTTCCGCACGGGACAGCTTTTCCACGGGTTCCCGGGGCTTTTTGGAGATCCACTGAAGACCGACTTCGATGTATTGATCGATTTTCAACCGCTCGACCAGGTCGCCGAAGCCGTGTTTGAACAGAATGCCGAGGATCTGGCGGTAACGGTTCAGGTGGCGGTAGGTGCGTCCCAGGATGCCGATTTTTCGTATGCTGAGCATTCCAGAAGGAATTCTGTCAATTGTGTGCAATCAACGGAGCAAAGCGGCTCCACACCTTCGGGCGCTTTCGCTCACTTTAGCCACGCCCGTCCTTTCGGGCTTTGCGCAGAGCGTCCCCTTTGCCGGGGCGCCCCAAACCGGGTTTTCCGGCTCCGGATTCTCTATTTATCGGATCCCGATTCCCTCTTGCTGATGGCGGTCTTGATCTCCCGAATCTCTTTTTTCAGCGCCTTGAGCTCATCGCCCGTGACCACATCGGCTTTTTTGAGAAATTCCTTTACGGCCTTTTCAACCCGTGTTTCCAGCATGTTCCGTGTTTGATCATACCGCTTGAGCAGATCTTCGAGGAACTTGCCCCCCTCCTTTTCGGACATCCTCCCCTTTTCGGAAAACTCCTTTGCCAAGGCTTCCACCTCGTCACGGGTCTGCAGGGCGAGACCGATCCCGGTCAGCAGCGTCTTTTTTACAAGGTCGATCACAGGTCGCCTCCTTTCGTTATTTGAGCTTACCGAGCACCGCACTGGCGATGGTATTTTTCTGGATCTCTTTGGTCCCCTCGTAGATTTCGGTAATCTTGGCATCCCGGTAGAACCGCTCCACCTCATATTCGGTGATGTAGCCGTATCCCCCGAGCAACTGGATGGCCTCATCGGCCACCTCCACCGCGGTTCGGGCCGCATACATCTTGGCCATGGAGGTGAGCTTGGGATCGATCCGACCCTGATCGAAATTCCACGCCGCCTTGTAGGTGATGAGCCGCGCGAGTTCGATTTTGGTGGCCATGTCCGCAAGCTTGTGCTGGGTAGCCTGGAACTGGGCGATTTTCATTCCGAACTGTTCCCGCTCCTTGACATAGGCGACGGCCCTGTCAAAGGCGCCCTGGGCGATGCCCAGGGCCTGGGCGGCCACCAGTATCCGGCTTTCATCGAAAAACTCGAGCACCTGATAAAACCCGCGCCCCTCTTGTCCGATCAGGTTCGCCGCCGGCACCCGGACATCTTTGAAATGCATCTCCGCGGTGGACATGGTGTGGATACCCATTTTGTCCCCCAGGTCCGTGGCCGAAACCCCTTCCCGATCGGCTTCCACAAGAATCATGCTCATCCCCCGGTGGGGGGGGCGACACTCGGTATCGGTCTGGCAGAGCACGACGTAAAAGCCGGCCAGCCCACCGTTGGTGATAAATGTTTTGGTACCGTTCACCACCCAGTGCTCACCGTCTTTTTTGGCGGTGGTATTCATGACGGTGATGTCCGATCCGTGATCCGGTTCGGTGAAGGCCCCGGCGGACAGCATCCTTCCCTCTGCCACAGGGGGGAGGAATTTCTCTTTGAGCGCGTCGCTTCCGAACCGCAGGACGCATTCGGAGGCAAACCCGGCAAGAACAACCGCGCTTCCGATGGACGAATCCCGCGAGCAGAGCTCATCGGCGATGATGATGTTTTCCAGTACCCCCAATCCCTGCCCGGAGTAGGGTTCTGGAAAATGGATCCCGATAAACCCAAGATCCGCCGCTTTTTTCCAGATTTTTTTGGGAAATTGGTGGGTTTTGTCCAGCTCCAGCGCGATCTCTTTTTGGAACTCTCCCCGGGCGAAGTCTCTGGCTGCCTTTTGAATCTGCTTTTGCGAACGGGTCAGCTCGAAGTCCATTTCAAATTCCCTCCTGTCGGATCCATCGGTGCTGCGCATCGGGTGCTTTTCGGTGAGTCCACCCCTATCACGGGTCCGGCACCAAAAGCAAGGGGATTGCACCCAGGCGCCGGGGCAATCCCATGCAGACGGAAGACCCGAAGCCTTCATTTTGCCCAACGGCCGGCGGGGCATCCGGTTTCGGAATCGGGAATCTGTCTGAAGATCGGGAAAATCTTGACGGATCGGTTTTACTGGCGTAATTTCCCGACCATGGGACACCCTCCCACACGGTTTACCAGAAAGGAGTCCACCGCCCATGCCGTTTGTCATCGCCCTGGCCGGAAAGGGGGGTACCGGAAAAACAACCCTGGCCGGCATGCTGATCAAATTTTTGATAGCAAAAGGCAAGACCCCGATCCTTGCCGTAGACGCGGACTGTAATGCCAATCTCAACGAGGTTCTGGGGGTCAAAACCGCCGATACCCTGGGCCAGGCGCGCGAAGAAATGAAAAAAGGCGTTGTGCCCGGCGGAATGACCAAGGATGTGTTCATCTCCATGCGGATGGAGCAGGCCATCGTCGAGGCCGACGGGTTCGATCTGCTCGTCATGGGCCAACCGGAAGGGCCGGGCTGCTACTGTGCGGCCAATTCTTTGCTGACCGCGTTTTTAGAAAAACTCTCGGGCAATTATCCTTATATCGTCATGGACAACGAGGCCGGGATGGAACACATCAGCCGCTTGACCACAAAAAATGTCGACATCCTGCTGATCGTTGCGGACGCCTCGCGGCGCGGGCTTCAGGCAGCGGTTCGAATCGAGGAACTGGCAAAATGCCTCCATATCGGGGTGGGAAAGAGCTGGCTGGTGATCAATCAGACCAAGGCGGCACCGTCTGCGGCGGTGCACGGCATCCTTTCGGAAAGCGGACTCCAACTGGCGGGCACCATACCGGAAGATCCGATGATTTATGAATACGATCTGAACGGCCGCCCCACCATGGATCTGCCCGAAGACAACCCGGCAATGGCGGCCGCCTTTGAAATTTTCGAGCGGGTGGTCCAATAGGCGCCTGATGGTAATTGCCGCTTCGCCACGACCGGCTTGCCCGGGTTAGGATCTCCCATCATGCGAAGGACCGGTTTTGTTCATGACGAGCGATACATGCGACACCGTACAGGGGTGTATCACCCGGAAGCCCCCGGGCGGATCGCAGCGATCTACCAGGGGATTCAAGACGCCGGGCTGCTTTCAAAGCTGGTCCTCATAACGCCCCGGCCCGCTGAAATGAAATGGGTCCAGGCCGTCCACGGCAACGCATACATCGAAGCGTTCCGGGACGCCTGCCGCTCCGGGGCGACCGAATTTCACTGCGCCGACAACCAGATGTGCGGGGAATCCTTTGACACCGCGCTGCTTGCCGTCGGCGGGGTGCTGGAGGCGGTCCGCAGAATGATGGCGGGTGAAATCGACAACGCGTTCTGTGCGGTGCGCCCCCCCGGGCACCATGCCGAGCCGAACCGTGCCATGGGATTTTGCTACTTCAACAATATCGCCATCGCCGCCCGCTATCTCCAACTCGCGTGGGGCACCCGGCGGATCGGCATCGTCGATTTCGATGTCCATCATGGAAACGGGACCCAGCAAATCTTTGAAGCGGATCCGTCGGTATTCTATTACTCCATTCATCAGCACCCCTCCTTTACCTATCCGGGTACCGGAAGGGACTTTGAATCGGGCATCGGAGCAGGGTACGGGTATACGAAAAACTCGCCCGTATTGCCGGGGCAGGGGGATTCGGCGTATCGAAAACTGCTGGAAAACGATCTGCTTCCGGCGTTTGAAACCTTCAGACCCGAGATCCTGCTGGTATCGGCAGGCTTCGATGCGCATATCACCGATGAGATGTCCGACATGCGCCTGACCACCGAAGGCTTCTCCTGGATCATGCGGCAGGTGGTCGGCATGGCCGAGCGGTATGCCGGCGGCAGACTGGTCTCGATACTGGAAGGCGGCTATTCGCTGGAGAGCCTTCCCGAACTGGCGGCAAACCATGTCCGCATCCTTCTGGACATCGACCGGTAAAACAGGGAGGTAACCATGTTCGTCACCAGGTCCATGACCCGAAAAGTCGTTACCATTGCACCCGAGTCGGATCTTTTCTCTGCAAGAGAAAAGATGGCGGCCCACCGCATTCGTCACCTGCCGGTTGTCGACGCGACGGGGGTGCTGGTGGGCATCGTCACGGACCGGGATATCCGGAGCGCCATGCCGTCGGCAGCCCTTCAGGATACCGAACGCAGCGAAGATCGGGAAAAAATCGCGGCGCTTAAAGTGCGAGACATCATGACCGCCGACCCGATCACCGTTTCCCCCGCCCATACCATTCAGGATGCGCTGCTGTTGATCCAGAAAACCCGCGTGGGCGCGTTTCCGGTGGTGGACGAGCAAGGAAAATTGACCGGCATCATCTCGATTCGAGATCTGGTTCGTGCGTTTATCAACGTGCTGGGAATCGGCGAGCCGGGCACCCTGTTGTGCATACTGGTCGAGGAGAAGGTCGGCCAGCTCAAAAAAATCGTAGACGCCGTTACCGAGGAGAACATCTCTTTTGGAAGCATCCTGGTCGCCCGGTACTGGGACGAGGGCAAACGGGCGGTCTACCCCTATCTGCTCACCCAAAACGTCGGGCCGGTCAAGCGAAAACTCGAGCAGATGGGATTTGAACTGCTGGATCCGATGGATTGGTACCTTGACCGGCTGCCCAAGAATGAATAAGTCGAAACCCCCGCGGGAACCGTCCCCAGCCCAACCGTTGGAGGATTTGTATATCTTTCATCTTGAAGGGGTACTGCCCTGGGAAAGCCGACTGCTCGGCGCCGAGTACATCGGCAACTGGCAGGAGGAGGGGTACTGCTTTCTCTTTTTTTCCCGGCCCAGCGAGAAAAAGGTTTCCGAGCTGCTGGCATCCCACCCCCAGTTGACCCTTTTGGACACGTACCATATGACATACGAGCAGTGGCTGGGGGAGAAATTTTCAACCACCCGGATCGGTGATTTCACCATCGCCCCGCCGTGGGAGGCTCGATCCGCTGCCGGGGAGCCCATGGGTATTGTCTTGGATCCCGGACTGGTTTTCGGTACCGGAACCCACCCGACCACCCGGGACTGCCTGCGTGCCTTGGCGTACATATGGCGCAACGAGTCTCTGGAAACGGCTCTGGATATAGGAACCGGAACGGGTCTGCTGGCGCTGGCCGCCGCCCGCCTGGGGTGCAGGAAAATTCTTGCGGTGGACAACAACCCCCTGGCCTCACAGACGGCCCTGCAAAATGTCCGATTAAACGGCCTGTCCGGCCGGATCCTCGTCGCGCAGGGTGCTGCTGAAGATTTTGTAGACTTTTCTGCCGATCTTATGATAGCCAATATCCACTACGACATCCTTGAGCGGCTGATCGGATCCAAGGGTTTTCTTGAGAAAAAGTGGTGTATCTTGTCCGGCCTGCTGCGGAGTCAGGCCGAAACCGTCGCCTTGCAACTGGAGGGGTTGCCGGTGGATGGGGTGAGATCGTGGACCGATGATGAAATCTGGCATACATTTTGCTTAAAAAATAAAGACTGCACTGAAAACAAGATATTAACCGTTCCGGAAAGGGTACAACATGTACATCAAGTGCTGGGGCGCCAGGGGGTCCATACCGGTTTCCGGCAAGAACTTCCTCAAATACGGCGGCGATACCACCTGCCTTGAAATCAGGGCCAAAAGCGACCATGTCATTATCGTGGATGCCGGTACGGGCATTCGAAGGCTGGGCAATCAACTTATGGCCGAGGAACACTACCGGTACAGCTTTATCTTCACCCATGCGCACTGGGACCATTTGATGGGGTTTCCTTTTTTCAAACCCCTCTATTGCAAAGAAGTTGAACTGGACATGCACCGGTGCCCTTTCCACAGCAAATTTGTCGAAACCATTCTCTCAAAAGTGATGGCGCCCCCCAATTTCCCCGTAAAGTATTCCGACCTGACGGCAAAGATAAGCTATGCGCCCGGGTGCCCGGAAACCTTCCAGATCGGTTCCATCTCGGTCACCCCCATCCCGCTGAGTCACCCAAACGGCGGCAGTGGTTACAAATTTTCCGAAGACGGCAAGTCGTTCGTGTTTCTGACCGACAATGAATTGGGGTTTGTACATCCGGGCGGAATGCCGGCCGAGGCGTATGTGGAATTTGCCCAGGGCGCCGATCTGCTGTTCCACGACGGCGAATACACCCCCGAGGAATATGGAAAGAAAATCGAATGGGGGCATTCCACCTACACCGATGCGCTGGAGCTGGCGCTGAAAGCCCGTGTAAAGAAACTCGGGCTCTTTCACATGAACCAGGAACGATTCGATCCGGAAGTGGACATGATGATCCGGGACTGCCAGTTGAGAATCTCGCGGGGGGGGATGGATCTGGAATGCTTTGCCGTGGCCGAAGACGCGGCCTTTATGCTTTAACCCGCAAACCCCCGGAACCCGACCCCATGGATACCCCGATACAAGGCGCTGCACGGGATCTGGCCCGTTCAAAAAGGGCGGTGGCATTGACCGGCGCAGGGATTTCCGTCGAAAGCGGCATCCCGCCGTTCAGGGGCAAAGGCGGGGTATGGGAAAAATTCGACCCCATGGCATACGCCCACATCGATGCCTTCCTGCAGGACCCGGAAAGGGTATGGCGCGAGTTTCTGGTGGTGCTCAAAGAGACCCTGGACAGCGCCGCGCCCAATGCCGGGCACCACGGGCTGGCGCGGCTCGAGGCCCTGGGCATATTGACCACGATCATCACCCAGAATATCGACGGGCTCCATCAGGCGGCCGGCAACTCGGATGTCATCGAATTTCACGGAACCTTTGCCCGGTATCGATGCATGGCATGCGGTGCGCGCGTACCGACCCGCCGGATCGACACCCGCCGTATGCCGCCCCGGTGCGACTGCGGCGGTATTTTCCGGCCCGAATGCGTATTTTTCGGTGAAATGATCCCCCCCCAGCGGCTGTGGCGCTCAGAGCAGGTGGCCGCATCCTGTGACGTCATGCTGGTGGTGGGAACCTCCGCCGTGGTGCAGCCGGCCGCGCTCATGCCCTTGATCGCAAAACAATCCGGCGCCACCGTCATCGAGATCAACCCGGAGCGGACCCCGTTGACCGATTCGGTCAGCGACTATTTCCTGCAGGGGGGCGCCGGTGAGACGATGACGGAATTGTTGCAGCAGGTGCAGCGGCACATTGCCGAGACGATCTGACCGATGACCGGATGCCGGATCCAGACCGTATCGCTCCCGCCCCCCAGCCTTTCCGACAACACGGCCGATACCGAACGGCTGGTCCGGGCACTGAAGCCGATCCTTGGCACCGATGCCGTCAGTATCGATCTGCCCCTGGTGAAGACGCTTTCCTCCCGGCTTCGAAACGTCGAATTTTCCATACGCTGCGTCCTGTTTCGTGAACGACACCGGTGGGATCTTCTCGATGTGCTTCCCCAGGGCCGCAAGCCCCCAACCGCCGGCCTGGCGGTGGATCTGGGAACCACCCGGATCGCACTGCGCCTGATCGACCTTTCCGATAGGGCTCTGCTTGGGGAATCGACCGTTTCCAACCCCCAGCTTTCCATCGGACCCGATATCCTGACCCGCATCCACTTCTCGAGCCGTCCGGGCGGACTCGAAGCACTGCAATCGCTTGCCGTCGAAGCGATCAACCGGGAAATCCAGCGGCTTTGCCGTCACTGCGGTCTTGAACCGGGGCATATCTATGCCGTTTCGGTCGCGGGCAACACCGCCATGACCCACCTGTTTCTGGGGGTCGATCCCTTCGGGCTGATCCGCGAGCCGTATATACCGGTCGTCAATCGACCGGAGGTCCAGAAAGCCTCCGAACTGGACATCCGGGTTCACCCCCGGGCCCGGGTCTTCGTGTTTCCGAACGTCGGCAGCTATTTCGGCGGGGATCTGATCGCAGGAATCCTCCACACCGGTCTCCACCGGCGCACCGAGCCGGCCCTGCTGGTCGATGTGGGGACCAATGCCGAGGTGGTGCTGGGGGAATCCGGCTGGCTGGTGGGGTGCGCCGGCGCGGCGGGTCCCGCCCTTGAAAGCGGGGTGACCCGAATGGGGATGATCGCCGGACCCGGCGTGATCGATCGGGTGGAGGCCGGTCCGGGGGCGGGTCAGTTTCTGATCCATACCATCGACGAGCTGCCCCCCATCGGAATCTGCGGATCGGGGCTCATCGATCTGGCCGCCTGTCTCTTCCGGTCCGGCATGGTGGACCGTCGCGGCAAGTTCATCCCGGAGCGGTGCGGGCCCCGATTCAAAACCAAGGACGGCACAGCGGAACTTGTGGTGGTACCGGCCGAAGCCGCCGCAACCGGCAAGGATCTGTCCATCGGTCAGGCGGACATCGACAGCCTGCTCCGATCAAAGGCCGCCATGTACGCGATACTGGAGACGATTACCGCAACGGTGGGTGTCCCGCTCGATACGCTGTCCAGAGTCTATGTGGCCGGCACCTTCGGTTCCTTTATCCATCCGGAATCGGCGATCACCATCGGCATGCTGCCGGATCTGCCGCTCAACACCTATCGGGCCGTGGGGAACAGCTCCCTTGAAGGTGCATCCCTGTTTCTGACCTCCCGGGGGGCGCTGGACGAGATCGACCGTATCCGGGACCAGATCACCTATCTTGAACTCAACGTCAACCCGGAGTTCATGAACCGGTTCAGTGCCGCCAAGTTCATTCCGCACACCGACAGAAGCCGGTTTCCTTCGGTCACGCCTTGAGATTTCAGCGAAGCGGCCTGCCTATCGCTGCAGCACAAACAGATGGATGTAACGCGGATCGAGATCGTTTCGCGGAACGCTTCCCAGCTCGGCCTCGATTTCCCGGAACAGGCGTTCCAGGGTTCCGCCAAGCCGCCGGCCGATGTCCTCCGGTGAGAGCCGGCTCCGATTGGACAGCCAGTAGAGAAACGTCGCTTTCATTTCGGGGGTTGTTTTCCGCGGATGCTGGATATCCACCGGCTCACTTTTCGAAAAAAGATCATCGAAAAAGCGCCTGAATGGATCAAGCCCCAGCGGGCTCGGTGTTTCCGGCAGCCCGAGATGCGAGCGCGCCCAGCTTGTCAACAGCATGTTTTTGTAGGTCAGTTGGCGAAAACGGGGTTCCAGGGCCGGCGGCATCCGGGACAGCAGATCGTCAAACGCCATAATCTCGTTCAAGATGGCCTCGGTGATCTGTATGTCCTGGATGGCGGCGAATTCCCGATAGAGTCGGCCCGTTTGGAAGTTGTCGTAAAAGAGCGGCTTTTTGATCAAAAGCCCGCCCAAAACCCCCAGCCACTGTTCCCCCCAGAAACTGAGGGGAAGCCCCGTGCGCTCAAACCATGCCTCCCGCCGCCACCGCTCTGCCCGCCACTTCAGTTCAAGCGCCCGGCCGAATCCCACCCGGAAAATATCGGAAAGGAGAAATCGTTGGATCAGGCCTGCCGCCCGTTGAGGTCCCGGATGGTCCGATTTCCGGCAAAGCAGCTCCAACCCGATGGACAGATACCCGCCGGCCTTTTGGACGGACTCCCGCAGGTGGGCCGGGGCCTCTATTTTTTTTTGATCCGCAACGATGATCTGATTGCACAGTGCGGCAAATTCTTCCTGAAGCTGTATCAGGACGGCATCGGAAGCGATGTGCGTGAGCGCCCGGGAAAACAGATTCTCTCCTTCCATGGCATGAACCGGGAATAACGGTGCGGGAAGGAACGGTTCGGCATCGGGATCCGGCTTCAAAACCTTCCGGCTGCCGTGCTCAACAAGGGCCTCGGAAGCCAGGGGCTGATAGACCCCCAAGGCTTCTTCAAAGGGTAGAAACCCTTTTTCCGCCAGCCTGACGTTTCGCAGCCGATAGAGTTCCTCTTCGGTTTCCGCAGGCAGGATGCTGACAGACTCCAGCAACAGCTTCTGATAGGCAAAATAATCGGTTGCGGCACAGTCGGTCAGCAGTTTCCGAATGGCTTCTTTCCGGTCCTCTTCGGCGATATCGCCGGAAGACTCCGGGTCGGGATCGTCAAGGATCCGGATATAGAAGGTGTCGTCCAGGGTAAAGAAGCGCTCACCGATCTCCCCCGGATCCTGATCGTTCTCGCGGACGACGACTTCAAGGTTTTTAAAAAGGTAAAACTCGGTGAGTTCCCGCTGATCCCCGGTCAACCAGTGCATGGTCCGCTCCGAATCCGTCAGCTGATACAACCGGATCCAGCGGGTCAAGGCGTCAAGATCGATCCGGTCCCCTTCCCAGATCGCTGCATCCAGAACATACTGCCATTGTTTTCCGGATGCCTGGGCCAGCAGCGTCATCGCGTCTTCCGGACCGATGTCCTGAACCAGATGGAAAAAGTCCTGGTCCGAAAACGACTGCACCAGTTCCGCCGGGCTCGGTGCCGCGAGGATCCGGTCGAGCGCCTCCCCGGGGGGAAGGGAAAGGATCGCCTGTTTTTGTTCGGAAAGCATTCTGCTTCTCTCCATGGCCGCTTTTTGTCCGGAATCCGCTTTGCGCATGGCTGTACCTTTGGGTGTGCACGTCGGGTTAACGGTATGAAACCTCAAATGTGCAACACGCACCAGAAGAAATGCCGATATCTTCCGTGCCGTTTTCGTGTGTTTCGCGTTTTTCGTAGTAAAAAAAGGGATTCATCTGCATTCACATTACCCATGCCCGGGTGGGTTTTTTGGCACTATATCAAAAGACGCCATCGAGCGCCACCGGATTATGGGGTTCGCTGCAATTCAGACACCAAAGGGCCAGGATCAGGTCATGGACAGGCAAGCTTTCCTGATTTCGGATGGGAATAGGGCTTGTGGGGGATTTGCTGAACCGAACATTTATACTGTTATCTGTTATATAGAAAGACAACCGGGTCAGACAACTCATAATTGACTTCTTATCCG